>Ga0209262_10000058_pt1 | contig 90515 bp, 94 predicted proteins | sample Lowcelwee11metaG_FD_187171 | JGI IMG/M metagenome (GOLD analysis project Ga0209262, IMG submission 187171) | Freshwater pond sediment microbial communities from the University of Edinburgh, under environmental carbon perturbations - Low... | ecosystem: Environmental > Aquatic > Freshwater >... | reverse complement strand
AGAGCTAACCGGCGCTGCGCGGCTTTATCGCGCAGCGTCCAGCGACCGAAGGGAGCGAGGTTGAGCGCCATGTTAGAAAGCGCGGCGTGAAATGAGCCACACCCAAAGCCAAGCCATTCCCGAAGACAACGCAAGAAGTACCACGAGGGCAAAGAGATCAAAAAGAGCAGCTGGGGTAACTTTTTCCCAAAGGTTTTGTACTCGAATTTGGCTTTCAAGCTCCTCGTTTATTGCGGCTGATGCGTGCTCTGTACTCTCCGGCTCAATTCGGTGTAATTCAAGAGAACGCTCGATTACCCTCAGGCGAATTTCAATTCCAGACAGGCGCGCTAATGCAGTATCAAAAAAATGCGGTAGCTCTTCTTGGGTAATGACAACGACCATTCCGAGTACGCCCGCGCAAATGAGTTTTACCGGAAGAGCGATTTCCCAGAGCCAAAGCCCCGAGATTACAAGCGAAAGAAAGAATGCCTGAACAGCGAATTTGTATAGTGGCATGGGCATGACTATGGCTTTCTAACGTTATGTGTACTTCCGAAATGACGGGAAATAATGCGTCATGCGTTGTCCACATCCTTTCAACAAAGCTAGAATCGGATAACTTTCAACGTCATAGCGCATATTTAGTCAATCCTAAAATGGGCGAACAAAAAACACAGCCGGACGGGGTGCGCTTGCTGGATCAGGTGCGCGGGAAGATTCGTCTCAAGCACTACAGCATTCGAACCGAGCAAGCCTATGTTGATTGGATTAAACGATTTATCCTGTACTTTGACAAGAGGCATCCGCGCGAGCTGGGGGCGGGGGAGGTCGAGGCGTTTTTGACGCATCTGGCGGTAGCGGGACGGGTGGCGGCTGCGACGCAGAACCAAGCGAAGAGCGCGCTGCTGTTTCTTTACCGCGAGGTGTTGGGCGTCGAGTTGCCCTGGCTTGACAATGTCGAGCGCGCCAAGGCGCCGAAACGCCTGCCGGTGGTGCTCACGCGCGCAGAGGTGCAGGTGCTGTTGACCCGGCTGAGCGGCACGCATTGGCTGATGGCGAGCCTGCTCTACGGCGCCGGGCTGCGGCTGATGGAGTGCTTGCGACTGCGGGTGAAGGATATCGATTTCGCGCGCAAGGAAATCCTGGTGCGCGACGGCAAGGGTTTCAAGGATCGGGTGACGATGTTGCCGGCGGCGCTGGCCGAGCCCTTGCTCGCGCATCTGGAACGGGTGCGCGCCTTGCACCGGCAGGATTTGGCGGCGGGCTACGGCGCGGCGTGACGAGTCCGCTGGACCGGCTGTAAGCAGTCGAGCTATTTAGCTGCGTATATCTTCAGCGACAATGTAAAAATGCAGGGATGAATTTCCCACGCCTTATTTCCCTGACGGATTGACGATGGAGGCGCATACCCCTTCCCGCCGCTTCGGCGGCATCGAACGCCTTTACGGCGCGGGCGCGCTCGCGCGGCTGGCGGCGGCGCATGTTTGCGTGATCGGCATCGGCGGCGTGGGTTCGTGGGCGGCAGAGGCGCTGGCGCGTTCGGGGGTGGGGCGGCTGACGCTGGTCGATCTCGACCATGTGGCGGAGAGCAACGTCAATCGCCAGGTGCATGCGCTGGAGAGCACACTGGGCATGGCGAAGGTGCTGGCGATGCGTGAGCGCATCGGGCAGATCAATCCGGCGTGCCGGGTCGATTGCATCGAGGAATTCGTGACGCCGGAGAATGTGGCGGCGCTGTTGCCGGCCACGGCGGGCTTCGGCGCGGTGCTCGATTGCATCGACCAGGTGCGCGCGAAGGCGGCGCTGATCGCGCATTGCCGGCGCCACAAGCTGCCGGTCGTGACCACCGGCGGCGCGGGCGGGCGCGTCGATCCGACGCGCGTGCGTATCGACGATCTGGCGCGGACGACGCAGGACGCGCTGGCTTCGAAGTTGCGCGCCAGCTTGCGCAAGGACTATGGCTATAGCCGCGACGCGAAGAAGAAGTTCGGCGTGCCTTGCGTGTTTTCCGACGAGCAGATTCGGCGTCCAGCCAGTCCTGAAAAGGGGATTCCCTACGGTCACGCCGAGTCCTGTGCGCTGGACGGCGGCGCGGGGCTGGCCTGCGCGGGCTACGGTTCGTCGGTGGCGGTGACGTCGGCTTTCGGCGGCGCGGCGGCGGCGCATTGCCTCGGTATACTGCTCGGATGAACGCTCCCGTCATCCTGGTTACCGGCGCTGCCCGTCGCGTCGGCGCGGAGATTGCCCGCGCACTGCACGCCGCCGGAGCGACCGTGGCCTTGCATTACCGCACGTCGGCGGACGCGGCGGCGACGCTGGCGGCGGAGTTGAACGCCTTGCGCGCAAACTCGGCGCTGGCGCTACGCTGCGATTTGCGCGACACGGCGGCGCTGGGCGACATGGTGGCGGAAATTGTCGCGCACTATGGCCGGCTCGACGCGCTGGTGAATAATGCGTCGAGCTTCTATCCCACGCCGGTCGGCTCAATCGACGCGACGGTATGGGACGACCTCGTCGGCAGCAATCTCAAGGGGCCGCTGTTTCTCAGCCAGGCCGCCGCACCGCACCTGACGCAGGCGCGCGGCTGCATCGTGAATATCACCGACATCCACGCCGAACGGCCGCTCAAGGGGTACCCGCTGTATTGCGCGGCCAAGGCCGGGCTGCTCGGGCTGACGCGCGCGCTGGCACTGGAGCTGGGTCCGGCGGTGCGCGTGAACGCCGTCGCGCCCGGCGCCATCGAGTGGCCGGAAAACGAAACGGATTTTCCGTCGGCGGAGCGCGCGGCCATCGTGGCGCATAGCCTGCTCAAACGCATCGGCGCACCGGCCGACATCGCCCGTACCGTCAAATTCCTCGTCTTCGACGCGCCCTATGTGACGGGGCAGGCGATCAACGTCGACGGCGGCCGCAGCGCCCATCTGTGAATCCCATGACGACCTACAAAGCCGCCCACAAGGCCGAATTCGAGGGCAACAAGCTGGCCAAGCGCCTGCGCCGCGAGGTCGGCCAGGCCATCGCCGATTTCAACATGATCGAGGCGGGCGACCGCGTCATGGTCTGCCTCTCGGGCGGCAAGGATTCCTTCGGCCTGCTCGACGTGCTGCGCCATTTGCAGGACAAGGCGCCGATCGATTTCGAACTCATCGCCGTCAATCTTGACCAGAAACAGCCGGGCTTTCCCGCCGACGTGCTGCCGCGCTACCTGGATGACCTGGGCATGCGCTACCGCATCGTCGAGGAGGATACCTATTCCATCGTCAAGCGCGTGATTCCGGAGGGCAAGACCACTTGTTCGCTCTGCTCGCGCTTGCGGCGCGGCATTCTCTATCGCGTCGCCGACGAGTTGGGGGCGACGAAAATCGCGCTCGGCCACCACCGCGACGACATTCTCGCCACGCTTTTTCTCAACCTGTTCTTTGCCGCCAAGCTGAAGGCGATGCCGCCCAAGCTGGTGTCGGACGACGGCAAGCATATTGTCATCCGGCCGTTGGCCTATTGCCGCGAGAAGGATCTGGTCGAATGGGCGAAGTTGCGCGAATTTCCGATCATTCCCTGCAATCTCTGCGGCAGCCAGCCAAATCTGCAGCGCCAGCAGGTGGCCGAGATGTTGCGCGACTGGGACCGGCGTTTTCCCGGCCGCGTCGAGACGCTATTCCGCAGCCTGGCGAATATTGTGCCCTCGCACCTGATGGATGCGCGGCTTTACGATTTTGCCAACTTGAAGGCGACGGGCGTGCCCGACCCCGACGGCGATACGGCTTTCGATGCCGATCCTGGCGTAGCGCCACCGCCGACTTTTATCGTCCCGCTCGAAACCCGGTGACATCCATCGGTCCGGGCGTGCGCACTTAGAGCTGCGCTGGCCCCGGCCCGCAGGCCGAGGCATTGAACGGCTAAGAACTTACTTCGCTGCCGCGTCTTTTTCGCACTTTTTCATGAAGGCGTTCTTGGCGGCGCCGTGTAAGGGCTTGCCGTCCTTGCTCACCGCCTTGCCTTCGCAGCCCGACGCCGATGCAGCGGCCGGCGCGCCGCCCGTGCATTTCTTCATGAAGGCGTTCTTGGCGGCACCAGCAAGCGGCTTGCCGTCCTTGCTGACGGCTTTGGCTTCGCATTCGGCGGCGGGAGCGGCCGTCTGGGCGAAGGCGAATTGGCTGGCGAGCAGGACGATACTGGCAACGATCAGTTTCTTCATGGCAACTCCTTGAGGGTGGGTGGTGGAAAGGGTTCGCGAGTCGAGGCGGGCGCTTAGTCGGCGTCGCCGTTGATATCCAGCGCTGCCTGCTGGCGTTGCAGGAACTCGTCCATGCTGTCGATGCCGCGCAGCAGCAGGATGGTCGAGCGTACCGCCGCTTCGAGCAGCACGGCCAGGTTGCGGCCGGCGGCGACCGGCAGCACGACCTTGCGCACCGGCACGCCGAGTACGGTTTCGGTCAGCGCGTCGAGCGGCAGGCGCGCCATTTCCGGCACGCCGGCATTCGGTCGTTGCAGATGCACGATGAGCTTGAGGCGCATCTTGCGGCGGCAGGCGGTTTCCCCGAAGACGGTGCGGATGTTGAGCAGGCCGAGGCCGCGCACCTCGATGAAGTCGCGCAGCAGCTCCGGGCAGCGGCCTTCGAGGGCGTCGGGCGCGATGCGCGAGACCTCGACGACATCGTCGGCGACCAGACCGTGGCCACGCGTGATGAGTTCCAGTCCCAGCTCGCTCTTGCCCACGCCGGAGTCGCCGGTGACCAGCACGCCGATGCCCAGCACGTCCATGAAGACGCCATGCAGGGTGACGGTTTCGGCGAGTTGGCGCGAGACGTAGACGCGCAGCGAGTCGATCACCTGGGCGGTGGGCAGAGGCGTGGTGAACAGCGGCGTGTCGCTCGCCTCGCAGGCAACGCGAATTTCGTCGATGACGTCGCAGCCGTCGGCGACGATGATCGCGGGGGGACGCGCGTCGATGATCTGGGCGAAATGATGCTCGCCCTTGTGGGTGCCGTCCTTGTTGTGGCGCTTGTACCAGATGATCTCAGGCGAGCCGAGCACCTGTACGCGGTCGGGGTGGATCAGGTTGAGGTGGCCGATCAGGTCGGCGGGCGAGACGTCGTCGCGGTTGACGGCGATGGGCCGGTTGAGGGTGCCGCCGACCCAGGAGAGTTGCAGCCGTTCGCGGTTACGCTCGAACAGCTGCGCGACGATCAGTTGGCCGACTGCCACTGCGCGAAGAGCGCGTAAGCCGCCGCCGCGTCGGGCGCGCCGGTCAATTGCTCGCGGAAGCCCTTGTCGCTGAACATCTGGGCCAACTCGGAAAGCAGTTGCAGGTGATGTTCGTTCGCCGCCTCGGGTACCAGTAGGACGAAGACCAGGTTGACCGGCTGGCCGTCGGGGGCGTCGAATTGCACCGGGGTGGCCAGGCGCATGAAGGCGCCATGCGCCTCCTTGAGGCCCTTGATGCGGCCGTGCGGGATGGCGATGCCTTGTCCCAGCCCGGTCGAGCCCATTTTTTCGCGGGCGAACAACGCGTCGTAGACGGCGCTGCGGGCAATGCCGTGATGATTTTCGAAGAGCAGGCCAGCCTGCTCGAAGACGCGTTTTTTGCTGCTTGCGTCCAGGCCGACGACGATATTGTCGGCCTTCAGTAATTTGGCTATGAGGTTCATCGGATTAGGGGATCGCCCGGACACCTAAATGGATTCGCCGGGGTTATCCAGCGGCGGAGGCGAAGTATAACCTTCGCCTCGTCGCGCGCAAGGGGCGAATCGCTGCGCCCATGCGCACGACCGCCAGTAGGTTCAACCCTCGACTTGCGGGCGTTCGTGGTTGTGGTCGCTATTCTTGTCCTTGTACTTGAGAACCTGACGGTCCAGCTTGTCGATCAGTTTGTCGATGGCGGCGTAGAGGTCGGCGTCGCTGCTGTCGGCAAAGATGTCCTTGCCCTTCACATGGAGCGTGATTTCAGCCTTCTGCACGAGCTTTTCCACGGTGAGGATCACATGGACGCTGGTGACGTGGTCGAAATGGCGGATGACCTTGTCTACCTTGCCGGTGACATATTCGCGCAGGGCAGGGGTGACTTCGACATGGTGTCCAGTGATATTGAGGTTCATGATTTCTCCTCTTTCAGAGTGTTTTACGTAGATTGACCGGCGGGATGCTCAGGGATTCGCGATACTTGGCGACGGTGCGCCGCGCAACGACGATACCCTGCTCGCCGAGGATTTCCGCGATGCGAGCGTCGGAGAGCGGCTTTTGACCATTCTCGGCGCTCACCAGCTGCTTGATCAGCGCCCGGATCGCGGTGGATGACGCCGCGCCGCCCGTGTCGGTGGCGACGTGGCTGCCAAAAAAATATTTGAGTTCGTAAATGCCGCGCGGACTCGCCAGGTACTTTTGCGTGGTCACGCGCGAAATGGTCGATTCGTGCAGGCTCACCGTGTCGGCGATCTCGCGCAGCGTCAGCGGCCGCATCGCCACTTCGCCGTGGTCGAAGAAGGCGCGTTGGCGGTCGACAATGGCCTGGCTGACGCGGGCGATGGTGTCGAAGCGCTGCTGTACGTTCTTGATCAGCCATTTGGCTTCCTGCAACTGGCCGGCGAGATTGCTGCCGCCGTTGCTGCGCTGCTGGCGCAGGAGATTGGCGTAGAGGCGGTTGATGCGGAGGCGCGGCATGGCTTCCTGGTTGAGCTGCACCACCCACTGGTTGCGCTGCTTCCTGACGATGACGTCGGGCACGATGTAGCGCGTGTCGAGCGGCGCGTATTGTGCGCCCGGACGCGGATTGAGCGAGCGGATCAATTCCTGGGCGTCGCGCAGGGCGTCGTCGCCGCAGCCGAGTCCCTTCCTGATGCGCACGTAATCGCGATTGGCCAATTGCTCCAGATGATCGCGCACGATGGCGACGGCCAGCGCGTTGGTCGGCGAGGGCGGCAGATTGGCGAGTTGCAGCAGCAGGCATTCGCGCGGATTGCGCGCGCCGATGCCCGGCGGGTCGAGGCTTTGCAGGTGCTTCAAGGCGATGGCGAGGTCTTCGAGTATCTCGTCCGGCTCGCCGGTGAAGTCTTCCGGCAATACTTCGACCAGTTCTTCGAGTTCCTGTGCCAGGTAGCCGTCGTCGTTGAGCGCCTCGACGAGGAAGGCCACGCGCAAGCGCTCGCGCCCCGACAACTGGGAAAGTGCAAGCTGGGAGATCAGGTGGTCGCGCAGGCTGGTCGCCGCTGCCTGCAACTCGCCGGCATCGACATCGCTCTCGTCGTTGGCGTCGCGTGGGTTGCGCGTGCCGCCGGACGACGGCCAGTCCATGCCGTCCTGTCCCCATTCCAACTCGTTGCTGTTGCTCTCCCGTTCGCGCTCTTCCGGCGCGGCGGCGGGCTGGCTTTCTTCGTTGCGGGTATTGGACAGGGTGTCGCCGCTGCCGGAAAACATCGTGGGCTCGGCCGGCTCGTCGCGTTCGAGCAGGGGGTTTTCCTGCAAGGCCTGCTCGATTTCCTGATTGAGTTCCAGCGACGACAATTGCAACAGCCGGATCGACTGCTGGAGTTGCGGCGTCAGCGCGAGATGCTGGGAGAGCCTGAGTTGTAGCGTTTGCTTCACTGCTTCACATCCGGAAATGCTCGCCGAGGTAGACGCGGCGCACACTTTCATTATCGATGATCTCGGCCGGATGTCCAGCGGCGAGCACTTCTCCAGCGTTGATGATGGTGGCGCGGTCGCAGATGCCGAGGGTTTCGCGCACGTTGTGATCGGTGATCAGCACGCCGATGCCGCGCTCCTTGAGGAAGCGGATGATCTTCTGGATATCGATGACGGCGATCGGGTCGACGCCGGCAAAGGGTTCGTCGAGCAGGATGAAGCGTGGCGAAGTTGCCAGGGCGCGGGCGATCTCGACGCGGCGGCGCTCGCCGCCAGACAGCGCCACTGCCGGTTGGGCGCGCAGATGGCTGATGTGCAATTCTTCGAGCAGTTCTTCCAGGCGTGCGTTCAGCGTTGGCGCGTCGTAGTCCTGCAATTCGAGCACCGCGCGGATGTTGTCCGAGACCGAAAGCTTGCGGAACACCGAGTTTTCCTGCGGCAGGTAGGACAGACCGAGACGCGCGCGAGCGTGGATCGGCATGTGGGTGAGCGTGGTTTCCTGGCCCGCATCCGCGATGACGATATCGCCGCCGTCCGAGGCCACCAGTCCGACGATCATGTAGAAGCAGGTGGTCTTGCCCGCGCCGTTGGGGCCGAGCAGGCCGACCACCTCGCCGCCGTCGACGTGCAGGCTGATGTCCTTGACGACGGTGCGGGCGCGGAATTTCTTGCGCAGGTTGTGGACGGACAGACGACTCATGCTTCGAGGTCTTCTTTCAGCAGTTTGCGGATGACTTCGACGGCAAAGCCACGGCCTTGGAGAAAGCGCGCCTGCTTGGCCCAGTCGCGTGCATCGAGCGGCGGCGCGGCGAATTTCTTTTGCCAGACGGCGCGGGCGCGCGCCGTTTCGTCGGGCAGGCTGGCCTGTTCCAGTTCCGTCGCGACGATCTCGGCGGCCACGCCCTTGTTGCGCAGCGTCTGGCGCAGGCGCGCGCTTCCCAGGCGCGCGGCCTGGCTGCGCACGTAGCTTTCCGCAAAGCGGGCATCGGACTGGAGTCCAGCCTGGGCAAGTTCAGTCAACACGGTTTCGATTTCTTCGGCTGTGCCATGGGGCGCCAGTTTGCGGGTCAATTCGGCACGCGTATGTTCGCGTCGGGCCAACAGCCTCACCGCACGCTGGCGCAGTTCCTTGGTTGGTGCAGATGGATGCTGCTCGGTCACTCGGTGGCCGCGTTGCCGACGAGTGCGGTTACACCCACGGCGGTACGGATCTTGTTCTCGATTTCGACGGCGATCTCGGGATGGGCGCGCAGGTATTCGCGGGCGTTGTCCTTGCCCTGGCCGATCTTCTCGCCGTTGTAGGCGTACCAGGCGCCGGACTTGTCGACGAACTTGTGTTCGACGCCCAGCTCGATGATCTCGCCTTCGCGCGAAATGCCCTCGCCGTAGAGAATGTCGAAATGCGCTTCGCGGAAGGGCGGCGCCACCTTGTTCTTGACGACCTTGACCTTGGTCTCGTTGCCGATCACCTCGTCGCCCTTCTTGATGGCGCCGGTGCGGCGGATGTCCATGCGCACCGAGGCGTAGAACTTCAGCGCGTTGCCGCCGGTGGTGGTCTCGGGGTTGCCGAACATCACGCCGATCTTCATGCGGATCTGGTTGATGAAGATCACCAGCGTGTTGGTGCGCTTGATGTTGGAGGTGAGCTTGCGCAGGGCTTGCGACATCAGCCGGGCTTGCAGACCGGGCAACTGGTCGCCCATTTCGCCCTCGATTTCGGCCTTGGGCGTCAGCGCCGCGACGGAGTCGATGACGATCAGGTCGACGCCGCCGGAGCGCACCAGCATGTCGGTGATTTCCAGGCCCTGTTCGCCCGTGTCGGGCTGGGAGATCAGCAGGTCGGGCACATTCACGCCGAGCTTGGCGGCATAGCCGGGGTCGAGCGCGTTTTCCGCATCGATATAGGCGGCGGTGCCGCCGGCCTTCTGGATTTCGGCGACGACTTGCAGACAGAGCGTCGTTTTGCCCGAGGACTCGGGACCGTAGATCTCGACCACCCGACCGCGCGGCAGTCCGCCGATGCCGAGGGCGATATCCAGTCCCAGCGAGCCGGTGGAGACGATCTGAATGTCGTCGGTGGCGAGGCCCTCGCCCATCTTCATGATGGAGCCCTTGCCGAACTGCTTGTCGATTTGCGCCAGCGCGGCTTGTAGCGCTTTTGCCTTGTTCTCGTCCATGATGTTCCTTCCCAATGGTTGTCCAGATTATGGCATGTCTCTTGCGCACTCGATCAAGCCGTTAAGCGCGTGAATCGCCGCTTGCCGGCGGATCGACTCGCGGTCGCCGCTGAAAACTCGGCGCTCGCAAGACGGTGTGCCGTCGCGCACACACCAAGCGAAGCATACGGTGCCGACCGGCTTGTCCAGCGAGCCGCCGGTCGGCCCGGCGATTCCGGTAATTGCCAATGAGATCATTGCCTTGGAATGTTCGAGCGCGCCTGCCGCCATTTCGCCTGCGGTTTCGAGGCTGACGGCACCGTAGGTTTCTATGGTGTTCATGCGAACACCGAGCATATCCGTTTTTGCCGTGTTTGTGTAGGTAATGAAGCCGCGTTCGAACCAGGCCGAGCTGCCGGCCGTGTGCGTGACGATCTGTGCCGCCCAGCCGCCGGTGCAGGATTCGGCCGTAGCGAGGGTCAGGCGGCGCGCGCGGCACGCTGCCCCGACGGCGGCGGACAGGGCGATCAGGTCGGCATCCATGGCGGTCAACGTTCCGTCGGAAACAGTGGGTTCCACGGCGCATCGTAATTCAGCAGCGCCTGGGCATCGCCGTTGCGGAGTCTGTGCTTGGTTTCCTCGCCAAGCGCGGCAATCGGCAAGCAGGATTCGATCAGACAGTGGGTCATGGGGTCTTTCAAGCAGTCTTCAATTCAACCGCGCTTGAAAGACAAGCCGGCAGGGCGATTCGCTAAAAATAAGTAAGTTATAAAAGTCGGCGCTGGCGGGACGGCGACAGTAGTGCCGGTAATGAGCTTGTTCCATTTCCAGTTCCATTTGAGGTTGGCAATGGAATGAAAAATGGCACTCATCCATTGAACTGCCTGTTGGGCCGTCTGCCCCTGATTTGTTCGTGGCTTTGTCGACTGGACATTTCTTGATACATAAGTCGTGGTTTATGTATGCAAATACATTTCATGTAGACATATCCTTGGGTAACTGCCGTGCCGGCGGACCGGCATAAACATAACGCGCGCCCCGCGCATGCCCGGTGAGGCGAACACCCTCGGTCTCAAGTTCGTGGATTAGCCGATTGACCTGCTGACGGTCTTGACGAGTGATGGCGCGCACCTCGCCATTTGTCAGGCCGGGTTCGCCTCGGCGTGCGCGCTCCATCAATACGGAGAGCACTCGCGTTTTGGCGGCTTCCCACTCGATACGCTGGTCCCGCTCGGGATGGCCGGGGCCAGCCAACTGTCGATGCAGGTGCGGCGCAATGCGCCACCAGGTGCCGCGACCGGCGCCGCCGCGTTCGATGTAGCCATGCACGCGCGCCATGTCATCGAGGATGGCCGGCATGTCTCCTTCGCCGCGCTGCGCCAGCGTGGCCAGCGCGGCGGTATCGGCTTCGGCATGGGCAAGCAGGTAACGCAGCACCAGCAACTGGGCCACCGAGAGGATGCGGCCCTCCCTACCCTCGTCGGTGATGAAGGCGCGGAACGGGGCTGAGACTTCCTGGCGCAGGAAGCGGACGCAGGCGATGCCGCCGCGATCCTCGATGGTCGGCGGTTCCTTGCCTTCGATCAGCATGGCTTCGAACATGCGCCCGATGCCGAGGTTGCTGCGATTGACCAGCCGCAGCCGCGCCAGCGCAGCCACCAATGCCGGATTGCGCGCCACGGGCGCATGGTTGAGGATGTTGCCGGGGGTGATGCCGCCGATGAAGCCGCCGGGATTGGCAATTTCCAGCCGCCCGGGGAACTGCTTGATAAGTATCGGGCTGGCCAGCATGAAGTCGGCATGACACAGCGCATTCATCAGTGCTTCGCGCAGGGCGCGTGCGGGATAGGCTCGATACTCGAAGTGGTAAAGGCCGTGCTCGACGGTGGTGATGGGATTGTCGGCATTGATGCGATCTTCCAGCCGCGTCAATGCCTGCGCCAGGGCTTGCCGGCCGTCGGCGCGATCCTGGTAGTCAGTGTCCGACACCATGCGCAGATGCGTCCACAGGTAGTTGGGCAGATGGCGTTCGATGGTTTTTTCGCTGCCGCCGAGAAACACGCCGGCGCGGGTCAGTCGGCCGGCCTGGACCACTTCAAGCGCGCCGAGCAGATCAAGGTCGGTCTTGGTCAGCAGATCGCCGGGCGCGTTTTCTTGCCGCGCGATCTCGCGCAGGATTTCCATGGCTGCCGGCGAGATCATGGCTTCGGGCGGCCCGTCGACGGTCTGTGCCGTGAAGTCGGATTCGCCGGTTTCGACATGGATTTTGGCCCGTTGGCTGCCAGTCAGTGGCATGCAGTCCTTGCCAATGCGGATCTTGCCCATCCCCGCCGTCGTGGTATAGGGCTTGAGGATGCCGCGCACATGCATGAGCAGCAGTCGCCCCGTGCCCTCTGACACCGTCAGGTTCTCGAATTCAGGCGTGAGCTTGGGGTCGGTTTCGTCGTAAACCGTGCGGGCGAGGATGTTGGTGTCGATTTCCGGCGGAACGCCGACGATGGCCTGGGCGCGTCCGATCACCTTGTCGCGGACGCCGAACACCACCGTGCCGCCGCCGCCATTGGCCATGCAGACGGCCATTTCGACCAGCAGGTCGAGCGTGTCTTCCTTGCTGCGCGCATTCCATTCCTTGAAGTCGAGTTCCTGCCCTTCAAGCTCGTCGGCCGTGACCTTGTCGAGGCGGTTCAGCAGCGCGACTACATCCTGTTGCGACAGCATGTTCAGTTGCCCGGCACGATCAGCAGGAAACGCAGCGCCATCTGCACGCGCCACAGATACTTGTGCTGCATGACCAGGCGACGGATGGCGAGAAACTGGTCTGGATTGACGGCCATGTTTTTTTCGGTGCGGATCTTTTCATGTCTTTTCAGGTCAGGAGAATCGTTCCACCACCGTCTTGAACAGCGCCAGCGTCAGCACCGTATAGCCGGCGGCGACGACGTCGTCCATCATCACGCCGAAGCCGTTTTTCACTGCGCGGTCGAAATAGTCGGCCGGCGGCGGTTTGACGATGTCGTAGAGGCGGAACCACAGGAAGGCGGCGAGTTGCCAGGTCAGGCTGTCCGGCGTCAGTAGCAGCACCGCCCAGAAGGGCACGATCTCGTCCCAGACGATGCTGCCGTGGTCGACCACGCCGAGTGCCCGGCCGGTGATCTGGCAGGCCGTGACGCCGAGGACGAAGCCGAGCAGGAGCAGGACGGCGAACGCCGCGTCGTCGGGAAACAGCCCGCGCAGCCAGGGGTAGCTCAACCAGGCGAACAGGGTGCCCGCCGTGCCGGGGGCGACTGGCGCGAGGCCGCTGCCGAAGCCGCAGGCGATCAGGTGCGCGGGATGGCGCAGCAGGAAGGCAAACGGCGGGGCGGGCGCCTTGGCCATGCTCAGGAGAAGTGGTCGTAGCCGCGCCGGGCGGTTTCGATCGGCGCGCCGGCAAGGTCGAGAACGGTCAGCGCGCCTGCCGTGCCGGCTTCCACGTGGCCGATGCAGGTCAGCGGCAATTCAAGTGTTTTGCCGAGAGTGAGCACTTCTTCATGGCGGTCAGCCGGGACGGTGAAGATCAGTTCGTAGTCGTCGCCGCCGGCGAGATAGCAGTCTCTGGACAAACTCGGCTCTGCCGGTACGGCGAGCCTGAGCGTCGCTGCCACGTTCGAGGCTTCCAGAATGTGGCCGAGGTCGGCAAGCAGGCCGTCGGAAACATCGATGGCCGCCGTCGCCAGGCCGCGCAGCGCGAGGCCGAGCGCCACGCGCGGCTGGGGGCGGTACAGCGCGGCGAGGCAGTCGCTGCGTTGCGGTTCCTCCAGAACGACTTGCCCCTGCTGGTGGGCGAGGCCGAGCGCGGCGCGACCGGGCGTGCCGGAAACCCAGATTGCGTCGCCGGGCTGTGCGCCGGAACGCAGCAGGGCTTGACCCGTCGGGACTTCGCCGCAGATCGTCACGCAAAAATTGCGCGGCCCCTTCGTCGTATCGCCGCCGACGACGTCGATGCCGAAGGCGGTGGCGCAGGCGAAAAAGCCGCTGGCGAACTTCTCGATCCAGCTTTCGGTCGCCGCCGGCAGCGCGGCGGCAAGCAACGCCCATCTGGGTTGCGCGCCCATCGCCGCCATGTCGGACACATTGACCGCCAGGGTCTTCCAGCCGAGATCGGCCGGATCGTCGTTGGGCAGGAAGTGGCTGCCTGCCACGAGCATGTCGGTGGAAACCACCAGTTCGCAACCGGGCGTGGGCCGCAGGAGCGCGCCGTCGTCGCCGACGCCCAGCACCGTATGGGCGGTGGGCCGCCGGAAGTAACGGTCGATCAGGGCGAACTCGGAGGGCATGCCGCGTTATCTTGCGGCAGTTTCGTGCGGCCGGAGTTCCGGCGCCAGCTTGTCGAGCACGCCATTCACGAACTTGTGGCCGTCGGTGCCGCCATAGGACTTGGTGAGCTCGATGGCTTCATTGAGGACGACACGGTAGGGCGTTTCCGGGTGGTGCTTGAGTTCGCAGGCCGCGATGAGCAGGATGCCGCGCTCGATCGGCGAGACTTCTGCCCAGGGCCGCTCGATATGCGGTTCGAGCAGCGCCTGCAAGGTGGTTTCGTCGCGCAGCACGCCGGTCAGCAGGCTGTCGTAAAGCTCGCGGTTGACCCGGTCGAAGCCGGCGACGGATTCGGCCTGGACGATGATGGCGGCGGCATCCTGGCCGCCGACCATGTATTGGTAGAGTCCCTGCACGACGAATTCGCGCGCGCGGTGGCGCGGCGAGGGCGGCTTGGCGCGTCCGGCGACAGCATCCGGCTTGGCAGTGGCGGCGCTCACTTGAGCGCTTTCAGCAGCTTGGCCATTTCGACGGCGCACTGCGCGGCTTCCATGCCTTTTTGGTACATGCGCACCCGCGCCTGGTCGTCGTTCTCGACGGTCAGCACGGCATTTGCGACGGGAATGCCGGTGTTGAGTTGCACGTCGGTAACGCCGCGTGCCGACTCGTTGGACACGATTTCGAAGTGGTAGGTCTCACCGCGAATCACGCAGCCGAGTGCCACCAGTGCGTCGTACTTGCCGCTTTGCGCCATGGTTTGCAGGGTGAGCGGAATTTCCAGCGCACCAGGCACATTGACGAGCGTGATGGCGGCGGGCGCCACGCCGAGGCGGCGCAATTCGTGGCAGCAGCCGGACAACAGACCTTCGCCGATTTCGCGGTTGAAACGCGCCATGACGATGCCGACGCTAAGTCCGCTGCCGTCAAGCGTGGGTTCGATCTCGCAGATGTCGGCGCAACGGCCGCTCGCGACGGGGGCGGCGCTATTGGACGTGAAGCTCATGATGAAACTCCTTCGGGAGACAGATAACCGCAAACTTCGAGGCCGAAGCCGGCCATGCTCGGCATCTTGCGCGGGCTGGCGAGCAAGCGCATCTTGCCGACGCCGAGTTCGCGCAGGATCTGCGCGCCGATGCCGTAGATGCGCGGGTCCCACTTCTGCGCCGGGCGGGCCTTGTCGTCGGCTTGCAGCGCGGCCAGCAGGTCGACGCCGGACTCGTCGCGATGCAGCAGCACGATGGCGCCGCTGCCGGCCTTGGCGATGGCCTGCATCGCCTGGTCGACGCTGAAGGAGTGGCGGCGGCTCTTGCAGTCGAGAAAGTCGAGCACCGAGACCGGCTCATGCACGCGCACTAGAGTTTCAAGCTCTGGGCGAATCTCGCCCTGAGTCAGCGACAGGTGCACATCGCCGCTGGTCTGGTCGCGGAAGGCGCGCAGGCGGAAGCTGCCGTGCGTGCAGATCACTTCCTTGTCGGCCACGCATTCGACGAGTTTCTCGTTTTCGGCGCGGTAATGGATCAGGTCGCGGATGGTGCCGATCTTCAGGCCATGTTCCTTGGCGAACTCCAGCAGGTCGGGCAGGCGCGCCATCGTGCCGTCGTCCTTGAGAATCTCGCAGATCACGGCGGCGGGCTCGCAGCCGGCCATCTGGGACAGGTCGCAACCCGCCTCGGTGTGGCCGGCGCGCACCAGCACGCCGCCCTTTTGCGCCATCAGCGGAAAGATATGGCCGGGTTGGACGATGTCGGCGGGCGAGGCGTGTTTCGCCACGGCGGCCTGCACGGTGCGGGAACGGTCGTGCGCCGAGATGCCGGTAGTGACGCCCGCGGCGGCCTCGATGGAGACGGTGAAGGCGGTGCCGTGCGGCGTCTTGTTGTCGCGCACCATCAACGGCAGATCGAGCTGGCGGCAACGGCTTTCGGTGAGCGTGAGGCAGATCAGGCCGCGACCGAACTTGGCCATGAAGTTGATCGCTTCGGGGGTGACGTGTTCGGCGGCGAGGACGAGGTCGCCTTCGTTTTCGCGGTCTTCCTCGTCGACGAGGATGACCATTTTGCCGGCGCGCATGTCGGCGACGATGTCCTGAATGGGGCTGATGCTCAAAATATGTCTCCGGGGGGCTCCGTTGGGAAGGGGCGCATTTTACGCCGGTCGGGAGATAATCCAGAAATGCCTGCGCCGCCTTCCGCTCCCTCCGATCATCCCGCCGGCCACCTGGTGCAGCGCGTCGTCAAGGTCAGGCGCGACTACAACACATGGGTGGCGAACGAGACGCTGGAAGACTACGCACTGCGCTTCACGCCCAAGAGTTTCCGCAAGTGGTCGGAATTCCGCGTCGCCAATACCGCCTTCGGCGACGCCGCCTTCCTCGTGCTCGAAGCGGTGGGCGCGACCTTGCTGGTGAGCTACGGCTTTACCAATGCCGCGCTCGCCGTGCTCGTCACCGGCCTCATCATTTTCCTCGCCGGCCTGCCGATCAGCTATTACGCCGCGCGCCACGGCGTGGACATGGATCTGCTGACGCGCGGTGCCGGCTTCGGCTATATCGGCTCGACGCTGACCTCGCTGATCTACGCCAGCTTCACCTTCATCTTCTTCGCCCTCGAAGCGGCGATCATGGCCTATGCGCTGGAGCTCGCCTTCGCCATTCCGCCCTGGCTCGGTTACATGATCTGCGCGCTGGTGGTGATCCCGCTGGTGACGCACGGCGTGACGATGATCTCGCGCCTGCAAGCCTGGACGCAGCCGGTGTGGCTGGTCATGATGCTGTTGCCTTATCTGTTCGTGCTGGCCGAGGAACCGCAGGCTTTCGACGGCATCCTCGCATACGGTCCCGGCTTCGACTGGCAACTCTTCGGCGCTGCGCTGACGGTCGGTATCGCGCTCATCACGCAGATGGGCGAACAGGCCGACTACCTGCGCTTCATGCCGGAGCGCACGGCGGCCAACCGTCGACGCTGGCTCGCGGCGGTGCTCGCTGGCGGCACCGGCTGGGTTTTCGTCGGCGTGGCGAAGATGCTCGGCGGCATGCTGCTCGCGTATCTCGCGCTGTCCCACGCGGTGCCGGTGGAGCGCGCCGTTGACCCGAACCAGATGTACCTCGTCGGCTTCGAATACGTCTTCGCCAATCCGGGCTGGGCGGTGGCGGCGACGGCGGCCTTCGTCATCGTCTCGCAGCTCAAGATCAACGTTACCAACGCCTATGCCGGTTCGCTGGCCTGGTCGAACTTCTTTGCGCGGCTTACCCACAGCCACCCCGGCCGTGTCGTCTGGATGGTGTTCAACACGCTGATCGCGCTGATGCTGATGGAGCTGGATGTCTTCCAGGCGCTGAAACAGGTCTTGGGCCTATATTCCAACGTCGCCATCTCCTGGATGATGGTGGTGGTCGCCGACCTCGTCGTGAACAAACCGCTCGGCCTCTCGCCGCCGGGCATCGAGTTCCGCCGCGCCTATCTCTACGACATCAACCCGGTCGGCGTCGGCGCGATGCTGCTCGCCTCGGTGCTGTCGATTGCCGCCTACCTCGGCATGTTCGGCAGCGAGGCGCGCGCTTTCGCTTCCTTCATCGCCATCGGCGCCGCTTTTGTCGCCACGCCCCTGCTCGCCTGGGCCACCGACGGCCGCTACTACCTGGCGCGGCAGGCGGAAGCGCAGACGCCGGGGCTGCAAGACTGCTGCATCTGCGAAAAGGCCTACGAGTCCGAGGACATGGCGCGCTGCCCGGCCTACGAGGGCGCGATCTGTTCGCTGTGCTGTGCGCTCGACGCGCGTTGCCACGACCTGTGCAAGCCGCAGGCGCGCTCGGCCGTGCAATGGGCCGCCGCCCTGCGCCGCGTGTTGCCGCGTGCGACCTGGCCCTATCTCGATGCCGGCCTTGGCCAGTATCTGTTGCTGATGGTCGCCGTGGCGCCCTTGCTAGCGGGCCTGCTCGGCCTGCTCTATCTCCACGAGGTCCAGGCTGCGCCCGCGCTGGACGCAACTTTCCGCCTGTTGTTCCTCAAACTCTTCGCCGCGCTGTTGCTGGTGTCCGGCATCTTCACCTGGTGGCTGGTGCTGACCTTGAAGAGCCGCGAAGTGGCGCAGGAGGAGTCGAATCGCCAGACCCACCTGCTGATGCAGGAGATCGAATCGCACCAGCGCACCGACGAAGCCCTGCAACAGGCCAAGCGGATCGCTGATTTCGCCAACCAGGCGAAGAGTCGCCACATCGGTGCGCTGTCGCACGAGTTGCGCACGCCGCTCAACAGCATCCTCGGCTATGCGCAGATCCTCGACGGCGATCCGGCCATCCCGCCGCACCGGCGTCAGGCCGTCGCCGTGATCCATCGCAGCGGCGAACATCTGCTTTCGTTGATCGAGGGCACACTCGATCTCGCGCGCATCGAGGGCGGCCGCCTGACGTTGCAAGCCCAGCCGCTCGACCTCGCCGATTTCCTCCGCCAGATCGTGCGCATGATCGAAGTGCAGGCGCGCGCCAAGGGCATCGGCTTTGAAGTTGAACCCGACGACAATCTTCCCGCCGTGGTGCGCGCCGATGAAAAGCGTTTGCGCCAGATCCTCATCAATATCCTCGGCAACGCGGTGAAGTTCACCGCCGCCGGCGAGGTGCGTTTCCATATCCGTTATGCCCGCGAGATGGCGACCTTCGAGATCGAGGACACCGGTCCCGGCATCGCGGCGGACGAGATCGAGCGCATCTTCGAACCCTTCGTGCGCGGCAGTTCGGCTCAGGGTGCGGTGGGCGGCAGCGGGCTGGGCCTCACCATCGCGCGCATGCTGACCCAAGTGATGGGCGGCGAACTGGCCGTTACCAGCAGCACCGCCGTGCCGGGGGCGGGCAGCCGCTTCGTCGTGCGCCTCTACCTGCCGCAGCTCGCCGATACGGCGGTGGTGCGGCCCGGCGCGCGTGCGCGCCGCCTCGGTTACAGCGGCGAACGCCGCCGCATCCTGATCGTGGACAACGAGGCGGTGGACCGCGAGCTGCTCGTCAATGTGCTCGCGCCGCTGGGCTTCGAACTCGACCAAGCCGCCTCCGGGCTGGAATGTCTCGAAGTGCTGCCGCGCTTTCGCCCCCATCTGATCTTCATGGACCTCGCCATGCCCGGCATGGACGGCTGGGAAACGATCCGCGTCATCCACCGCGACCGGCTGTCCGACGCGCGCATCGCCATCGTCTCGGCCAACGCCTTCGACAAGGCCCTGCTCAACGACCAGGCCGATGGCGGCCTCGGCATCGCCACGGACGACTTCATCACCAAGCCCGTACGCATCGACGAACTGCTCGACTGGATCGGCCGCGCGCTCGGCATCATCTGGATCGAAGCCGGCGCCGCATCCGTCGCCGTCCCGCCGGCGCCGAGTTTAGACGGCGCCTGCGTCTGGCCGCCGCGCGCCGCCATCGCCGCGCTGGCCGAGACGGTCGGCGCCGGCTATGTGCGCGGCATCCACGCGCAACTCGACAGCATCGCCGCGACTTATCCGCAATGCGCGGCACTGGTCGAACAACTGCGCGATCACGCGCGCAACTTCCGCCTCGAAGAACTCGCCGCCCTGATAAAGAATGCCCAACATGCCGACCGCTGACAGACAGAATGCCGACGTCGTCCTGATCGTCGACGATGTGCCGGAAAACCTCTCCCTGCTCCACGACGCCCTCGACGCAGCCGACTACAAGGTGCTCGTCGCCACCAACGGCGAAGCCGCGCTGGCGCGCGCGCGCCAGACCCTGCCCGACATCATCCTGCTCGACGCCATGATGCCCGGCATCGACGGCTTCGAAGTCGCGCGCCGACTCAAGGCCGACTTCTCGACCCAGCACATCCCCATCGTCTTCATGACCGGGCTGACCGAAACCGAGCATGTCGTCGCCGCCTTCGCCGCCGGCAGTTCGGACTACGTCACCAAACCGATCCGCCCGCCCGAAGTGCTCGCCCGCATCGCCGCCCACCTGCGCGCCGCGCGGCAGATGCGCCAGGCCCGCAGCGCGCTCGACAGCATCGGCTACGCCACCCTCGCCGTGCGGCCCGCCGACGGCCGCATCGCCTGGCAGACGCCGCAGGCGAAGCACCTGATGACGACGTTCTTCGGCAGCGACGACGCCGGCGGCGACACGCTGCCCCGGCACATCGCCGACTGGCTCGCCGACGCGGCGCAACAGGACGGCGACGCGCCCGAAATGCCGCCGCTCTCCATTACCCGCGCTGCGCGGCGCCTGCTCTTCTCGCTGCATGGCCGCACGGCGGAAGGCGAATGGATCGTGCTGCTGCGCGAGGAATCCGACGCCGCCATTCTCGAAGCCATCACCAGCGCATTTCGCCTGACGCCGCGCGAAGCCGAAGTGCTGTTCTGGGTCATCAAGGGCAAGACCAGCCGCGACATCGGCGACATCCTTGGCACCAGTCCACGCACGGTGAACAAGCACCTCGAACATGTCTTCGAAAAACTCGGCGTCGAAACCCGCACGGCCGCCGCCTCGGTAGCGCTGAACAAGATCGGTGCGCAACTGGCGCAGAGCGAAGGCTGACGCAAGCGGAAGCGCTAGCCTTCGCGTTGCTGGGGATTGCGGATGAGGATCAAGCCAGTTCGTCGGCGAACTGGTGATTGACGTCGCGATGAAGACACTCGTCGGCGCGCACGGCGACGATGACCTCGCGCAAGCGGGCGTCGGGTGCCAGTTGCCAGTAGGCGATAGCGGTATCGGGTGCGGCGACATTGGCATAACTCCCGTTATCCACGCCCGCCAGATACTCGGTGTAGCTATGCACCGCCTCTTCCTCCAGGTAGCCCACGGCGCGATGCGCGGTTCGCGGCGCAATCACATAGAGCAGAAAGTAGACGTTGTAGAAGACGCCTTGCACCAGCAGTACCAGCAGGCGCTCGAAGCGCGAGGGCTGCGCGATATGAATGAACGTCATCAAGTGCTGACGTTCGTTCTCGGCCTCGTCGAGCAGCGTGCGTATCCAGCCGCGATCACTCTTCATGCGGCGCAAGGCGCGAAAGTGTTGTAGGGCGCCGCCCACCATGCCCGGCACGGCGGCCACGGTTTCCAGGACGACCGCGCGATGCCCGTAGCGCCGGGCAAAGAAGAGGTCGGCGCAAAACCGCAGGACGCGGATGAAACCAAATGCGACCCAGTCGCGAAAATTCCTTGGCGCGTAGTGCCGTTCCAGCGGAGGCGTAGCAGACATGTCGAATCCTTCCCAGCAGCATCAGAACCAGATCAGTCTGTACCGGGAGCGCTTTCTATTCTGTTCGCTGGCGCACAGCGGGCGGGACTTCACATGGATATTCTTTGCCGAGCGTTGGGCATGGAGCCGGGCAATACACAGGATGAATATTCCGGACGTCGCGTCCCGACGGCAAGAGCGACTGGCAGGGCAAGCCCCGGGTCATGGGTGCTGCGCCCGCAAGTCTCGATACGATCAAAGCGAAGGAGCATGGACCGTGAGAAAAGAGATTTCATCCCGTAGGCTTGTACTCCAGGGCGCATTGGCAGCCGGTTGCAGTCTGATCGTGCCGATCGCCTTGTTCAGTTCGGCCGCAAGCGGCGCAGATTCGGCTGCTGCGGAGGCGACCAAGAAACTTCCACCGGCCAGTGTTCAGTACCAGACTGAGCCGAAGGGCGGACTCAAATGCGACGGCTGCGCGAACTTCATTGCCCAGTCGAATACCTGCAAGCGGGTCGAGGGCAAGGTCAGTGCCAACGGTTGGTGTAGCCTATGGGCCAAGAAGGCTTGAATCGCTTTGGCGGAGTACTGTCTGCCGGTTTGGTTGCGCCCGCATGCGCTTACGGCGGCGGCCCGACCGGCGTGCACAGTTCGACGAGAAAGCCGTCCGGGTCCGCTACGTAGGCCACGGTCTGGCCCCAGGGCATGTCCTCGGCGGCTTGGATCGGGGTCGCGCCGGCGGCCAGGGCGTGGGCTAGCGCGGCCGGCACGTCGGCGGTGACGAAGGCGATTTCGTTGCAGGGCCGCGCAGCATCGGCGCGGCTGGGCGACTTACCCAATTCATCCATCAGCCGCAGCGAGGAAAAGGCCAGCGCGGTGGTGCCGGTGTCGAGCTGGCCGAAATCGCCGCTCTCGTGCAGGAAGGCGGTTTTCAGGCCGAAGGCTTGCTCGTAGAAAGCCAGGGAGGAGCGGACATCGTCCACGTAAAGGATGGTGTAGCCGAATTGCATGGTGGTCTCCTGGTAGCGACGCGAAGGCGACACGATAGCGCGAAGCGCCGCGCTTGCCTTGAACTTCTCCGTCGGCGCGGCGGGCGAAAGTCGGCGTGACCGAAGGGAATCCCCTTTTGGGGACTGGCGGGACGGCGCGCGGCGGCGCTAATCGTGCTGCGCGCTCCCCACCCGCAGTGCGGTAAAGATGGCGGTAGCCTGGAACAGGGCGATGCCGACCAGCACGGCGCCGTGCCTGCCCTGATCCATCAGGCCGCCGAAAATCAGCGGCGCGACGGCCAGGCCGGTGTCGAGTCCGGAATAGACGAAGCCATAGATGCGGCCGAAGGCGCCCTGGCCGAAGCGGCCGGTGGCGGCGCGGCGCACCAGCAGGTCGCGGCTCGGGCCGGCAATGCCGGAGAAGAAGCCGATGCCCGCCATCAGGGGCAGGACCGCCCAGCCCGGCAGGCCGCCGCTGGCGAGCAGGAGCGCGAGCGATGCGGCGAGCGCGAGCATGACGGCGATCACCCGGTCGTGCGCTTGGCGCTGGGCGACGAAGCCGCCGACGAGGATGCCGCCCGCGCTCGCTAACAGATAGGTCGAGAGTGCCGTTGCCGCCAGGGCAAGGGGCAGGCCGTAGAGGTTTTGCAGGATCGGCGCGGCGAAGTTCTGGATCGCGCCGAAGGCGCAGGTGATGAGGAAGAAGAAAGCGAAACACAGCCATACCGTGCCGACGCGCAGGAAGGCGAAGGCGCCGGGTGCGGCGTCCCGGTCGGCGGCGGCGGGGGCGGGGGCGGGCGGCGGACAGTCGAGGGCGCGCCGCGCACGCCATAGCAGCAGCATCGCCGCCAGCGCCACGAGGCTGGTCGCGGCTGCCGCGCTGCGCCAGCCGGCGACGCCGGCGATGCCGACGAGAAAGATGGGCGCAGCGGCCCAGCCGAGGTTGCCGGCAATGCCGTGGATGGAGAAGGCGTGGCCGAGGCGGGCCTGGCCGACGCGCCGGTTGAGCAGGGTGAAATCCGCCGGGTGGAACACGCTGTTGCCCAGGCCGGCGAGGCCCGCCGCAACGAAGAGCATCCAGCTTGCGTGCGCCAAGGCCAGGCCCAGGGCGGCGCAGAGGAAACAGGCGATGCCGACGAGCAGCACACGCAGCGGACCATAACGGTCGACGGCGAAACCGGCGAACGCCTGGCCGACGCCCGAGACGACAAAAAACACCGTCATGGTGGCGCCGACGGCGGCGAAGCCGAGACCGAATTCCTCCATCAGCCAGGGAAACAGCGGCGGCAGCAGCAAATGGAAGAAGTGCGAGACGCCGTGGGCGAAGCCGACGGTGGCGATGACGCCGGCGTCGCCGGGTTGGATTTGGGGCGTTGCGGGTTTGGGCAAGGCGGGACTGCTCATGAGGGCGGGACGAATGCGGGGCGGATCGAGATGCTATGCTCGCGTCGGGACGGCATGATGACGGCCGGCCAAATATTTCTCGCATACGCCGTAGTCTTCATAGAATAGCGACCTTTTCCACCTGACGCTTCCGATGGTGCCGCTCACCCTCAAACTCAAGCTGACACTGGGCGCGATCGCGCTGGGCGTGCTATTGCTGCTGACGCAGTTTCTCTGGCAACTGCATTTCCTGCGCGGCGAAATCGCCGCGCGTATCGAGCATGAGCAGTTCACCCTGGTCAGCGAACTGGCGAACAATCTTGACCGCCAGATCGACGAACGTTTGCTGGCGCTCGGCGCAGCGGCCGCGAATGTGCCGGCGCGGCAGTTGGGCGATCTTGGCGTGCTCGAAGCCCAGTTGCGTCGCGAGACCGCGCTGCTCACGCTGTTCGACGATCTCTACATCTTCGACGCGCACGGCAATCTGCTCGTCGATTGGCCGTTCAAGGCGGGACGGCGCGGGCTCGACATGTCGGGTCGCGAGTACATCAAGAACACCCGCGCCACGCTGAAGCCGACCATCTCCCAGCCGATACTCGGCCGGGCGACGCGCCAGCCGATCGTCGTGATGACCGCGCCGGTGCTGGACGGCGACGGCAAGCTGGTCGCGATCATGGGCGGCGTGCTCAACCTCTTTCGTCCCAATCTGATCGGCGAACTGACGCAGCGCAAGATCGGCGATTCGGGATATTTCTACATCGTCGCGCCGGAGCCGCGCGTCTTCGTCGCTCACCCCGACCGCGCGCGCATCCTCCAGCCTTTGCCGAGCGCAGGCGAGAACCCGCTGCTGGCGCGTGCACTCGACGAAGGTTTCGAAGGCACCGGCGAGGGCGTCAACAGCCGTGGCTTGCGTGGGCTGTTCACATTTAAGCGCCTGCCGCGCACCGGCTGGGTGCTCGCCTCGGTGGTGCCGTCGGCCGAGGCTTTCCGGCCGATCACCCACATCCAACAAGGCATGGCGGCGATTACTCTGGTGCTGATGTTTGCTGTCCTGCCGCTCCTCTGGTTTTTCTCGCAACGCCTGCTGCGTCCGCTCGGCCAGCTTGCCGAGTCGATGCGCGAGCGCGCCGCGCGCATTGAAGCGCACCAGCCGCGCGCGCCGGTGCCTGAAACGGGCAGCGCGGAGATCGTCACCGTGGCGCATGCGTTCAACGATTTCATGGCGGCGCACAACCGCGCGCAGGAAGAGCTGGCGCGCGCCAAGACCGCCGCCGAGGCGGCCAGCCGGGCGAAGAGCGAGTTCCTCGCCAACATGAGCCACGAGATCCGCACGCCGATGAACGGCATCGTCGGCATGACCGAGCTGGCGCTGATGGATGCGCCGGAGGGCGAGTTGCGCGATTACCTGAAGATCGCGCGGAGTTCCGCCGACAGCTTGCTCGCCATCCTCAACGACATCCTCGACATGTCGAAGATTGAGGCGGGTCGCATGCACATCGAAAAAACGCCCTTCGATCTGCGCGCCGTCGCGCGCGAGGTGCTCGGCCTGATGACGCCCAGTCTGGAGGAAAAAACGCTGTCCTCGCGGCTCGATCTGGCGCCCGACCTGCCCGCCAGCGTGGTCGGCGATCCGCTGCGCCTGCGCCAAGTCTTGCTCAACCTGCTGGGCAACGCGATCAAGTTCACCGAGCGCGGCGGCGTTGCCTTGAGCATCGGCGTCGAGCCGCAGGACGGCGGCACTGTCATCGCCTTTGCCGTGCGCGATACCGGCATCGGCATTCCGGCCGACCGTCTCGACGCCATCTTCCACGCCTTCACCCAGGCCGACGGTTCGACCACGCGCCACTACGGCGGCACCGGTTTGGGTCTCACCATCTCCAGCCAACTGGTCGAACTGATGGGCGGCAAGCTCGCCGTCGATAGCGAGGTCGGCAAGGGCAGCACCTTCCGTTTCAGTCTGCCGCTCGTCCTGTCGGTGTGAGCGGCCGCGACTTCCCCGGCGTTGTAAGCTAAGCTCAGGTTGGTGCGTTGCCTGCTTCTACCTTGTGGATGACCGCTATTGGTACAATCGCCAAATGTATAGCTTTCGTAGTGGATTTTTCGCCGGCCTGGTCTGGTTGCTTTCCCTGTGCTGCGCCGCCTGGCCCGCCCAGGCGGAGCCCTTGCGCCTCAACAGCGGCGTGGGCGCGCCCTACTTCCAAGCCGACAAGAAGGGTTTTCTCGACCTGCTGGTGCCGGAGGTCTTCCGCCGCGCCGGGGCGGAAGCCGAGGCGGTGCAATACCTGGTCTCGGAGCGCGCGATGATCAACGCCAACAACGGCATCGACGCCGGCGTGGCGATGCGGATTCGCGGCCTGGAGAAGATCTATCCGAATCTCGTGCTGGTCGACGAAAAAGTGATCGACAACGAGTTCGTCGCCTACGCCCGGCATGCGCGTTTCGCCACCACCGGTTTCGCCGCACTCAAGGACTATCACGTGAGCTACATCCACGGCTGGAAGGTTTTCGAGTCGGGTGTGTTGCCCGAGACGGCGGTGACCAAGGCGAAGGATGCGGAACAACTCTTCAACCTGTTGGCGAACGACCGTGCGGATCTGATCCTTTTCGAGCGCTGGCAAGGCAACCATATCCTGCGCGAGCGCGGTATCCCGGCGCAGATGCTGACCCCGCCGCTGGTCACCACCGAGATGTTCATGTACCTGCACAAAAAGCACGCCCATCTGGCCGAGCCCGCGGCGCGCGCACTGCGGGCGATGAAGGCGGATGGCAGTTACCGGCGCATTGCCGTCCAGACCCTGCCCGATTACGGCGGCAAGTAGGCGGGCTGGCCTTACGCCGTATTGCGCGTCTGGCGTAGCCGGCGCAGGGTCTGCAGCGCCGTGTGGCAGTCGAAGCGCTGGATCTGGCGGGCGAGTTCCTCGTAGCCCGGACCCAGCGCGCTGCGCAGAGGTTCGGACTGTTCCCGAAGTAACGTGGCAACTTGGAAGTCGTCCTGGGCCAGTCGCGCGTCCAGTGCGTCGAGGGCGATTGCCATGGCCGCCGCGTCGGATGGCGCTGCGACGGTCTGCGTTGGGGCCGGCGGCAGGGCGGCCGCGAGTTCCGCGAACTCCTGGCGTATCGCCTCCATCAGCGTGGGAAGCACACTGCCATCGACGGCTGATTCCTTGTCCTGCCGCAATGCCATCTCCAGATGCGCTGCGGTTTCCGCCAGTCCCTCGGCGCCCAGCATGGCGGCCACGCCCTTGAGCCCATGGGCCAGACTGGCGGCGGCGTGATGGTCGTCCTGCGCCACGTAGGCGGCCAACGCATCCATATCGCCGGCATGCGTGGCGACGAAGCGGCGTAGCAGGTCGATGTACTTGGCCGTCTTGCCGCGCACCCTGGCGAGGCCGTGCGCCACATCCAATCCGGGCAACTGGGACAGGCGTTCCAGCGTCGCCCTATCGATGCTTTCCGCGCTGTCGGCGGTTGGCGCCTGGGTGACTGCCGGGATGGGGGCGGCCGCGCCGGACGGCGCTACGGGCAGCCATTTCAACAAGGTGGCATAGAGCGCGCCGGGATCGACTGGCTTGGCGATGAAATCGTTCATGCCGGCTGCCTGGCAGGCGCGGCGATCCTCGTCGAACGCGTTCGCCGTCATCGCCAGAATCGGCGTGTCGCCCCGGTCCGGCAGGGCGCGGATGGCATGTGTGGCTTCCAAGCCATCCATATTCGGCATTTGCACGTCCATCAGGATGAGATCGTAGGCATGGCGCCGCGCTTGCGCCACGGCTTCCACACCGTCGCTTGCCGTGTCTGCCGTCAGCCCTACCCCGTGCAACAGTTCCAGCGCGACTTCGCGGTTGATGGCGTTGTCTTCGGCCAGCAGCAGGCGCGCCGCACTGTTGTCGCGTGCGCGCAGGCGGGTTTCGGCATCGGCGTCTGCCGTGGGCGGTGCGTCGGCCAGAATGCCGTGACCGCGTTGCAGCCGCGCGGTGAACCAGAAGGTGCTGCCGACGCCCGGCGTGCTGTCAGCGCCGACTTCTCCCTCCATCAGATGCACGAGTCGCCGGGTGATCACCAGGCCGAGGCCGGTGCCGCCGTATTTGCGCGTGGTCGAGGCGTCGATCTGCTCGAAGGCATGGAACAGCCGTTCCATCGCGTCGGGTGCGATGCCGATGCCGGTATCGGCGACTTCGAAGCGTACCCGCAAGGCGTCCCCGTCTGCTTCGAGCAGCCTGACGCGCAGGGCGATGCTGCCCTCTGCGGTGAACTTCACGGCATTGCTGGCGAAGTTGAGCAAGGACTGGCGCAGCCGCGTCGCATCGCCGCGCAGCCACATGGGGACGGCGTCGGCATCCACCTCCACGCGCAAGCCCTTGGTCTGCGCCGCTTCGGCGATCATCGAGCGCACATGGTCCAGCATGGCGAGGAGGGAAAAGTCGCTCTGCTCCAGTTGCAGTTTGCCGGCCTCGATTTTCGAGATATCCAGGACATCGTTGATGATCGACAGCAGATGCCGGCCGGCCCCGTTGATCTTGTCCAGCCGCTCGGCCTGCGCGGGGGTGGCGTCCTTGCGCAGCAGATGCGTCAGGCCGAGGATGGCGTTCATCGGCGTGCGGATCTCGTGGCTCATGTTGGCGAGAAAAACGCTCTTGGCCTGGTTGGCCTCGCGCAGCTTGCGCATGTTCGACTCCTGCGCATCCAGCAAGCTGTCGAATTCGCCGGCCAGCAGATCGAGTTCGTCGGTATGCGCGGAGCTTTCCGCCATGGGCGTCCTGGGTCCGTCCGTAGTCTCGCTGCGATAGCGATTCAGGTAGCTGGCCATGCGCAACAGGCGGCCGCCCGCCAGGCGAAAGAAAGCGAAGAGGATCAGGCCGGCGACGATGGCAACCTGAAGCGATTCCGCCCACACGATCAGCCAGGCGTCACGGATAAGCCCTGCGCGCAAGGACTCCAGGCTGGCCACCAGGGTCAGCGTGCCGATAACGATGTTCTGGTTGCGGAAGCTGTGCCGCAGTTCCAGGCTTTTTTCGAGCGTGGGTGCGTCGAGTGCCGGTGGGGTGCCGACTTCCAGCGTGGGCTTGTCCGGTTGTTCCAGGCGCACCAGGGCGATGTCGCGGAAGTTCTTGATGCCATTCAGTTGCTGCTGGATGAGATTGAGGTCGCCGAGCCACAGCGACTCCTGCAAGGCGGGCTGGCTGGCAAGGACGATTTCGTCGAGTTGGCGCTGTAGCGCCGCAACGCGGCTGCGGTATTCCTGCAGCAGGTAGAGCGAACTCAGCAGCGCCACCAGCAACAGGCCGATGATTACCGAGAGCCAGGCCAGCCGGCGGCCGAGACGGCTGGCGAAGGCTCCTGGCAGCAGCATCATGGTGCTGTGGGCACGGGGTGGCCGACCGTGCGGAACGCGGCGGCATAGCTGCCGTCGGCCTTGATTGCGCGCAGGGCGGTGGCGAGCGGTTGGGCGAGATGCCGCAGGCGCGGGTTGAGGATCAGGTGTTGCGGCGTGACGAGGAGCGGCGGGTCGAGCGCGCGAATGTCCGCGAGACCGAGCGTCTCGATGTGATGCAGGCCGGTGAGACGTTCGTAGATCACGAGATCGGCCTTTTTTTCCAGCAGCAAGGGGAACAGTTCGTCCATGCCGCGCACGCGCAAGACGGTCGCCGCATGCACGCGCTCCTCCAAGATCCTCCAGCCGAGGATATAGCCGACGCGTAAAGATGCCAGTTCGTCCATGCGTTCGACCCGCAGGTCGGGACGGGCAGTGAAACCGCTCATTGGTAGCGCGTAAAGCACTTCCGGGACGGCCACGAGCTTGGGAAAACTGCTGGCGATGGCGGTCGGGATGCGCAGGATGTCGCCATCCGTCACGCCCGCATCGGCATTGCGCAGCGAGCGCTCGCAGGTGGAGGGTTCGATGCAGGCCGCGACGCCGACGCGGCGGAATGCCTCGACAACCAGGCGATCCAGGATGCCGGTGCCGGTGGCGTTCGAGAGCGGCGGGCGATGGCAGGAGCCGATCACGACCTGGCAGACGGGCGTATCGGCAAGCGCCGATGGCGTCGGCAAGCCGAGTGCGCCGAGCATAAACAGCACGCCGACGCACACCCGGCGTGCGATCAAGCCTAAAGATTTGTCGGGACGAGAGGGGCGCACCGGGCGAATATAGCCTATGTTTCCTGCCACAAATCGACGGTGCCCAGATCCTGCATGAGCGGGTGGGCGCGGATGAACTGCTCCGCCGCTGCGGCGGGCAGCGGTTTGCTGATCAGGTAGCCCTGAACCTTCTCGCAGCCGATGGAGAGCAGGTACTTGAGTTGGGCTTGCGTCTCCACGCCCTCGGCGACGACTTCGAGTCCCAGCTTGTGGGCGAGCAGCACGGTGACGTCGCAGATCTCGGCGTCGTTCGGATCGGTCTCGATATCCTTGACGAAGGAACGGTCGATCTTCAACGTGCCGATGGGGAACAACTTCAGGTAGGCGAGCGAGGAGTAGCCGGTGCCGAAATCGTCGATGGACAGCGACTGACCATGCCCGGTCAGCACCTTCATCATGGCGACGGTTTCGGTCGGCGATTGCATCGCCATCGATTCCGTGACTTCGAGATCCAGGCTGGCGGGTGGCAAGGCGCAGGCGTGGAGGATTTCCTGAATGCGCACGGGCAGGTCGGGGTCGGCGAACTGGCTGGCGGACAGGTTGACCGACATGCGGATATGCGCGATGCCACGGCTATGCCAGTCGGCCAATTGACGGCAGGCTTCGCGCAGCACCCAGTCGCCGAGCGGGGCGATCAGGCCGGTTTCTTCCGCGATGGCAATGAACTCGGCCGGCGGCACCAGTCCGCGCTCGGGATGTTGCCAGCGCACCAGCGCCTCGACGCCGGACAACTGGCCGGTGCGCAGGTTGAGTTGCGGTTGGTAGTGCAGCACGAATTGTCCCTGGTCGAGCGCCGTGCGCAGGTCGGCCTCGATGCCGACGCGCCAGAGGGCGGCCTGCTGCATCTTTTCGGCGAAGAACTGGTAATTGCCCCGGCCGCGCGACTTGGCGTGATACATCGCCACGTCCGCCTTCTTGAACAGGTCCTGACTTTCGGTCGCGTCGTCCGGAAAGAGACAGATGCCGATGCTCGGGCTGGTGCGCAGTTCCTGTCCGTCGAGCGGATAGGGCTGCGAAACCGCCCTGACGATCTTGTCGGCCACCATGGCGGCGTCGGCCGGCGTATCGATATCGGGCAGCACGACCACGAACTCGTCGCCGCCCAGGCGCGCCACCACATCGCTGTCGCGCACCGCCAGCATCAGCCGGCCGGCGACTTGGACCAGCAGCCGGTCGCCGGCCGGGTGGCCGAGCGTGTCGTTGATGATCTTGAAGTTGTCGAGGTCGATCAGCAGCAGCGCCAGGCGTCGCTCGTTGCGCCGGGCGAAGCCCAGCGCCTGCGTCAGCCGCTCGTTCATGCTGAAGCGGTTGGGCAGGCCGGTGAGCGGGTCGTGGTAGGCCAGGTGGCGGATGCGCTCCTCCGTTGCCTTGCGTGCGGAGATATCGACAAAGCTGCCGACGTAATTGACGACCTGGCCCTGGGTATCGCGCACGACCGAGATCGACAGCCATTTCGGGAAGATCTCGCCCGATTTGCGCCGGTCCCAGAGTTCGCCCTCCCAGGCGTCGTGTTCGGCCAGCGCGCGCCACATTTCGCGGTAAACCTCCGGCGGCGTTTTGCCCGCCGTGAGCACGCGCGGGTTCTGGCCGAGCACGTCGTCGGCGCTATAGCCGGTGAGCCGGCTGAACGAGGCGTTGATCATGACGATGTGGTTGGTGGCGTCGGTGATGACGATGGCTTCACCGGAATTCGTGAACACCCTGGCCATCAGGTCGAGCTTGCGTTCGGCCTGCCGCCGTTCGCTGATATCGACGATCACGCCGATGAAACTCGTCACCCGCCCGGCCTCGTCGCGTATCGCGGAGACCGAGAGGTCGATCCAGAGGCGGTGGCCGTCGCGGGCGATGTAGCGTTTCTCGATCCGGTAGTGGCGTCGTTGCCCGGCGAGAATCTCGTTGAAATAGGCGATCTCCAGGCCCAGGTCGTCCGGGTGGGTGAAGTCGGCGAAATTCATCTGGCGCAGGGCGTCGGCGTCGTAACCGAGCAGCATGCGGAAGGCGTCGTTGAAATTGACGATCCGTCCGTCGATGTCGGTCGAGGCAATCGCGGTGCTGGCGTTTTCGAAGATGCTGCGATAGCGGGCTTCGCTGGCGCGCAGGGAGGCGGCGAAGCGGCGCGCAACGTAGTGTGCGACAAGGATGGCCAGCAGGGCGAATGCCAGCAGGGCGGCGAGTATCTGTTGCGTAAGCGCTGCGACTGGCGCAAAGGCCTCGGCCTGGTCGATGTGCGCCATGATGCAGCCGCCGCCGATTTCCGGGACGAAACGAAAGCCGTGAATGATCGGGACATCGTAGTAATCGAGATCGAGCGTCTCGGCACTCTCGGGCGTCAGGCAGCGTTGCATCGGACGCGCAGAAATCGGGTCGCTATGTCCTTGCGCGGCAGGGTAGCGCGCGCTGGTGATGAAATAACCCTGTGCGTCGGCGAGGAAGGTTTCGCCGGTATTGCCCAAGTTGGGCTGTGCCGAGAAAATCGACTGGATGGTTTGCACCGGATAGGTGACGGCGAGTTGCGCGCCTGTCTCGGCGTCGGTTGCCAGGACGAAATATTCGCGTTTTACGCCGGCTTTGCGTGCCGAGAAGCGCGCCAACTGGCCTGGCTGGAACGGAGGGATATCGCCCGACGGGGCGGCGGAATCTCCGACGCCAAGCCGGCTGCCATCCGGTCGGTTCAACTGGGCGCCAAGTGCCCCCTCGCTAGAGACAAAGGCTTCCAGACCTTTGCGTACGCATGCCGTATGGCGGGGGGCCAAGCCGCAGCGCTGCCGCAGATCAACGAGCAATGCCTGCGAACGGTCGGTCGCCCGCTGGAAAACCAGCGCCAATTGCTCGCGCCGGGTATCGGCTACCTGGCCGACCGTCTTGATGCGCTCGGATTTGATGGTATCGACCAAGCCGTCGTAGGCGATCCAGCCGATCAAACTCGTCGGCAGCAATAGCGCCAGCAGCAGAATGAGCGCGAGACGCGTGACCAGCGGGTAGGTAGCGAAACGTTTCACGGGCGGCTGTCGCTATGTCGTTGCGCGACTCGGGGTAAGTGCGTCATGACCAAGGCAATAAAACTCGGACCGGTGAAAATAGCATGTGCGAGGTGGATCAAGAAAATACTTGCGCCCTTGCGTCAATCCGCTGCTGCCTGGGCCGTTCGGTTAAGCCGTGACAAGTTCCTTGGCTTTTCGGGGCCGACCGCCCAGCCGCCCGTTTTCGCGGGCCGCCGCAGCCTTGGCTTCGGTGCTTGCCTTGCCGCCGGCCTTGCCCATTTCCCGCGCCATCCAGCGGCGCGAGCCGAAAAATCCCTCCAGCAGGGCCGGCAGGTACAAATCGGCGTCGAGCCGGGGGAAGTGAATCCCCAGGCCGGACGGGCTGATTTCGATTTCGGCCAAGTCATCGGGTTTCGCACGTTCCAAACCCTGCGCGTCGTGCGGCCGAAAGGCGATTTCGATCCCGCTGGAAAGGTCGATCACGATCCGCCCGATGCGGCGATCGTAGCGTACCGCCGTTGCGGTCGGGGTCTTGCGGCTCCGTTCCGCCGCGCGCTTGTTCGCCGCCTCGATTTCGTCGTTATGGATCGCCATGAATTTTTCTCCACTCGTTGCACAGAGTCGCCAAGTCGGCCATCAATGCCGCCTGGATGGCGCCGAGGTCTTGCGCCGAGAAGCCAAAGTTCTCGCGCAACTCGACCGGCCCGTCCGGGCAACGCAGTTTGAAAACCGCCTCGCAGCCATTGCCGATCACATGCACATGCGCCGGCCGGTGATCGTTGGGATAGATCGCCACACGCAGCCCACCGATGCGCTTGATTGTCGGCATGCGGTCATTGTAGCGAGAAACCTAAACTGTTGGGTTTATATCGCCGTCTCGCCAGGGCCGAGTCTTACGGATTCATTGGTCCTTTCGATTCTGGGCAGGTTATTCGTGGTGCGTCCCCGATTTGACGTTAGTTGGTTTAGGTTGTGCTGCGTATACTTATGCAACTTGTACATCGGTATCCTTCCCATGAATCCAGCAGAACGGTTGTTGAAGATATATGACAAACTTGTTGGTCGGCAACAAGACCGGCAAATGGTTAAGGTATGGGCTGAGGTCTTCGATCTCGATCTAGAGAGCAAAAATCTTGAAGATGAAGTGATACCTTGCATTGTTGCGTTGCGTGCGCAAATCGACTTCGCACACGCGCGGCTGTTGGCTAATGGTGTACCAAATTGGCTAACCAATCCTGGGTTCGATAGATTGAAAAATGTCGCCTCTCCTGCCAACTTTAGTCAATCGTGGAGTGGTCTGCGCGGGAATATCCAGCCTCCAGAGTGTCGCCTGGCATTTGCCTGGGGCGCTTGGGTTTTGCGTGACGAGTGCGAAGAGGAAATCTCTACCGAAGAGTTGTCGGAACTTGTCCGTAGCCTTGATGCGCTGGAAACGGCTTTGACTGAAACGGACATATCACCTTATCTGCACGATTTTATTCATAGGCAGATTTCCACTATACGTACTGCATTGCGTATTTACGGGGTGCAAGGTGCACGACCGATACAGGAAGCAATGCGGAAAGTGGTTGGCGACATGAAGGTAGAGGAGGGCGCACTTATCCAGGAGAACAAAGCCGCAGATGGCAATGCTAGGTCGGTACTTGCTAAGACGGCAGAGGTTATCGAGAAGACGGCGAAGGTTTGCGATAGCCTCGACAAAATCAAGAAATTTGGCGAAGGCTTCTCTTCTTTGGCAAGCAAGATAATACCGGCACTTCTACCTTACATCGACAAGGTGACCGGGGGATAATCGAAAAATCCGGAATAAATGGCTATCGGCTATATATTGGACGCTATGAGTTCGATATATACCAATTGTTCCGGTTTTCTGGCGTATGCCAAAATCCTTCGTTTAATCTGGACGTAGATTTCGAAAACACAGAAACACAGAAAATCGTGTTTCTGTTTATGCAGCGGCCAACTCCTTGGCCTTCCTTGATCATTTCGCGTGCGCCTTTTGCGCTTCCACGTAGGTGCGCAACACGGCATTGATGCGGGACTGATAACGTTTGCCCGTTTGCCTGAAAAAATCCAGCACTTCGGCATCCAGGCGCAACGTGATTTGCTGCTTGGTGCAGGGCAACTCTGCAGCGGCCTTCATCCAAACGGCATCCGGCAGGCTGGGGGCGTCGCTGTAGTCGATTTGCTCGTCCGGCATCGCGGCCATGGCATCCAGCCGGGCCTTTTGCTCGGCGCTCAAACGCGGCGGCTTGTTCAGGTCAAGCGTTCGCTTCACGATAGTGCTTTCTTTCGTCGGCATCCATTCAAGCTCCATTGTGGTTTATTGTAGTTTCGCTTTGTAGCTACGTCTAGCTGAAATATTAACCAATAGGGACAGAGTGATTTGTAATACTCGGCGCTCGCGGGACGCCGCCCTTAGGCGTCTGGCGCGGCCGGCAGCCAGACGGTAAACGTGGCGCCCTGGCCCGGAGCGCTCGCCACTTCTATGCGCCCGCCGTAGCGTTCGACCAGACCGTAGCTGACCGATAGCCCGAGGCCGGTGCCTTGCTGGCCCTTGGTGCTGAAGAAGGGGTCGAAGACGCGGCGCAGGTGTTCGGGCGGGATGCCGGGGCCGCTGTCGGCGACGGCGAGGGCGACGCCAGGAATGTCGTCCTCGTCGCGGTCGTGCGCGGTCAGGCTCAGGGTGCCGCCCTCGGGCATGGCCTGGATGGCGTTGACCAGCAGGTTGATGATCACCTGCTGCAACTCGTTGCGGTTGATGGCGACGGCGCGCGTGCTGGCGTTGTTCTGGGCGACGGCGATGTGGCCGCGCTTGAGCAGATGACCGACCAGCACCAGGCTGTCGGCCAACACCGCGCCGGGGCGCACGGTTTCGACATAGCCGGCGAACTCGCTGGGCCGGGCGAATTGCAGCAGCTTGGCGACGATGAGGCGGATGCGTTCGATCTGGTCGTCCATCAGCCGTAGCTCGTGCGTCACCGGTCGCGCGGCGGGGCCGAGCACCTCGCGCAATACGTCGAGATTGCCCTGGATCACCGCTACCGGATTGTTGATCTCGTGCGCCACGCCGGCGGTGAGTTCGCCGATGGCGGCGAGTTTTTCCGCCATGGCGAGCTGGCGCTGCGCGTCACGCAGGTGGCGGTCGCTTTCCTCCAGTTCTTGCGTGCGCGCCACGACCTTGGCGTCGAGTTCGTCGCCCCAGCGGCGCAGCTCCTCGTTCTGCGCCTGAAGGCGGTCGAGCAACTGGTCGAAGTGCGCGGCCAAGAGGCCGATCTCATCCTGCGCCGCGATGGCGCCGACGCGCGCGGCGCCGTCGCCGGCCTCGATGGCGCTCATGGTCTCGTTCATGCGTTCGAGCGGGCGGAAGATGCCGCGCGCCCAGCGCAGCGAGAGCAGGGCGGCGCCGAGGATGGCGAGCGCGAAGACGGCGACGACGCCGCCCAGCGCCCATTGTTTGATGGCGCGGAAGGGCGCGTCGAGATAGCCGACATAGAGCATGCCGACGCGCTGGCCGGCGCCGTCCAGCAGCGGCCGGTAGGCCGAGATGTACCAGTCGCTGACGACGAAGGCGCGGTCCAGCCAGGTCTCGCCGCGCTCCAGCACCGCCTGGCGCACGCTGGCGGAAACGCGCGTGCCGATGGCGCGCTCGTCCTGGAACAGACGCACGTTGGTGGCGATGCGCACGTCGTCGAGGAACAGCGTCGCCGTGCCGTGGCTGCCGAAGGGCAGGGCGCCGTCCGGGTAGATGATCTCGTTGATGTGGTCGACGAAGTCGAGGTTGCGGTTGAGCAGCAGGCCGCCGACCAGGGCGCCGAGGAAGCGGCCGTTTTCGTCGAAGCTCGGCGCCGCCGCGTGGATGGTCATGCCGCGCGTTTCATCGGTGCGCGCGGTGGGCGCCGCGTTGCGCGTCGCCACCAGCGGCACGCGCGCGCGCGCGCCGAGGTCGGGATGGATGGCGTCGAGATCGGCGGCGGCGAAGATGTCGAGCATGGTCGTGGCCGTGCGCGCATCCAATGTGTATTTCACGGCCGGCCGGTGGTCGAGCGCCGTGCCCGCCGGCAGGCGGTCGCTGGAGGCGAGCACGCGGCCCTGCGCATCGACGAAGTGGAGGAAATCGACGCGCAGGGTTTGCTTTGCCGCGCGCAGGAAGTCGGCGAGCGCGCGGCGGTCGCCGCCGGTCAAGGCGCGCGCCAGCCGGCCAGAGCCGGCCTGCATCTCGACGCCTCGGCCGACGCCTTCCTTGACGCGTTCGAAATAGCCGTCGGCGACGGCCAGATCGCTGCGGATCTTGAAGATCAGCAACCGGTCGTAGGCATCGCCGCCCCAGGCGACGAGGATGGCCAGCAGCACCGGCAGCACGACGACGAGCGGCAGCAGCACCAGCGCCAACAGCTTGGCGCGGACAGAGGAACGCAGGCGGGCGAGCAGAGGCACCGGCAGGCGCGCTTCAGGCGCCCCAGGCGGCGCAACGCCGCTCCAGCGTCTTGCGCGACAGGCCGAGGCGGCGCGCGGCCTCGGACTTGTTGCCGCGCGCGGCTTCGAGCACGCCGAGGATGTGGCGCTTCTCCACTTCGTCGAGGCTGATGTCGCCGGCCGACGCGACGGTCGGCGCGCCGACCGGTAGGAAGTCGCAGCGGAATTCGCCGAGGATCAGCGAGCGTTCGACGAGATTCTTCAGTTCGCGGATGTTGCCGGGCCAATCGTAGTCGGCCATCATGGCGTGCAGCACTGACTCCGGCAAGAACAGCGGCGCGATGCCGAGTTGCTGGGCCAGCAACTGGTTGAAGTGCTCGACCAGCGCAGGGATGTCGCCGGCATGTTCGCGCAGGGGCGGCATGCGGATTTCGACCACTTGCAGGCGGTAGTAGAGATCGCGGCGGAAACGGCCGGCGGCGACCTCGTCGGCCAGACCGCGATTGGTGGCGGCGACGATGCGCACATCCACCGGGATTTCCTGTTCCGAACCGACCGGACGGATCTTGCGTTCCTCGATGGCGCGCAGCAGCTTGGCCTGGAGCGGCAGCGGCATCTCGGCCACCTCGTCGAGAAACAGCGTGCCGCCGTTGGCGTAATAGAACAGGCCGTCGCGCGCGTTCTGGGCGCCGGTGTAGGCGCCGCGCACATGGCCGAACAACTCGCTTTCCATCAGCTCGGCGGCGACGGCGGCGCAGTTGAGCGGCACGAAGGGGCCGGCGCGTTTGCCGCTGGCGCGCGGGCTCATGCGGTGCAGGGCGCGCGCGGCGACTTCCTTGCCGGTGCCCGATTCGCCCTGGATCAGCACTGTGCTCGGCATGGGCGCGATGCGCTTGATGATCGCGCAGGTCTGGCGCATCGCCTCCGAATCGCCGATCAGGCCCTCGATATTGCCGGCCAGTTCGTCGATTTCGCGCCGCAGGACGAAGTTTTCGCGCAACAGGCGCGAGCGCTCGTGGCAGCGCTGGATGGCGTTGAGCATCTGCGGTAGGCGGAAGGGTTTGAGCAGGAAGTCCGAGGCGCCGGCGCGCAGGGCGTGGATGGCGGTGTCGAGGTCGGCGAAGGCGGTGATGAGGATGACGTCGCCGGTGAAGCCCTTCTCGCGCAACTCGTCGAGCCAGTCGACGCCCGAACGGCCCGGCAGCGTGATGTCGAGGATGACCAGGTCGAAGCGCATGCGCGCGACCAGTTGCTCCGCCGCCTCGACGCTGCCGACGGTCTCGACGCGGGCGCAGCGGTCGGCCAGGGCGCGGGCGAGAAAACTGCACATGCCGGGCTCGTCGTCGACGATCAGCACGCTGTATTCGGGCCAGGATAAGGCGGCGGCGATCGGGGCTTCGATCGGGTCGTTCAAGTCTTGTCTCCTCCGTTGTTTCTGGGTCTTGCTGGACCAGCCGCCCATTTGCAGTTGGGACAAATTGTCTCAACTTTTTTTCGAGCTTATCAGGCTGGAAAGATAAATTCAAATAAATCAATCGATTGTGGTTCTGGCGCGCGGCTTGCTCTAGTCCACTGGATTTGCGCGTTCTGCGCAGGTCATTTCCAGAGGAGGAATTTCGATGAAACTCGACAGGCGACAGTTCTTCAAGGTCTGCGCCGCCGGCATGGGAGGATCGAGCATAGCCCTGATGGGCTTCTCGCCGACCGCAGCCCTGGCGGAAGTCAGAGCCTTCAAGCTCGCCCGCGCCACCGAAACGCGGAACATGTGTCCGTACTGCTCGGTGAGTTGCGGGGTGCTGATCTACACCACGGGCGACAAGTCCAAGAACGCGAAAGCGGACATCATCCACATCGAGGGCGATCCCGACAATCCCGTCAATCGCGGCACGCTGTGCCCGAAAGGCGCGGGTCTGCTCGACATGGTCAAGAGCCCGAACCGGCTCAAGTATCCGGAAGTGCGCGAAGCCGGCTCCAACGAATGGAAGCGCATCTCCTGGGATGACGCCATCACCCGCATCACCACGCACATGAAGGCCGACCGCGACGCCAACTTCGTCGAGAAGAATGCCGCTGGGGTCACGGTCAATCGCTGGAATACCTTCGGCTTCCTGGCCTCTTCGGCCGCCAACAACGAAACCGGTTATCTCACCCACAAGATTCTTCGCGGCCTCGGCGCCGTCGCCTTCGAAACTCAAGCACGCATCTGACACTCGCCCACGGTGACCAGTCTGGCCCCGACGTTTGGACGAGGTGCGATGACCAACCACTGGGTCGACATTAAAAATGCCGATCTCGTGATTGTGATGGGTGGCAATGCCGCCGAAGCGCATCCCTGCGGATTCAAATGGGTGATTGAAGCGAAGAAGGAACGTAAAGCCAAGCTGGTCGTCGTCGACCCGCGCTTTACGCGCTCCGCTGCTGTTGCCGACTACTACGCGCCGATCCGTTCCGGCGCCGACATCGCTTTTCTGGGCGGCGTCATCCACTACCTGCTGACCAACGACAAGATCCATCACGAGTACGTCAAGCATTACACGAACGCTGCGTTCCTGATCAATCCGGACTTCAAGTTCGAGGATGGCCTGTTCTCGGGCTACGACGCCGAGAAGCGCAAGTACGACAAGGCGACCTGGAGCTATCAGTTGGACAAGGACGGCTTCGCCAAGGTCGACGAGACGATGCAAGACCCGAACTGCGTGTTCCAGCTCATGAAGAAACACTACGAGCGCTACACGCCGGAGATGGTCAGCAAGGTCACGGGTACGCCGAAGGATGCCTTCCTCAAGGTCTGCGAGATGATGGCCGAGACGGCCGCGCCCAACAAGACCATGACGATCCTGTACGCGCTGGGCTGGACCGAGCACTCCAAGGGTTCGCAGAACATCCGCACCATGGCGATCATCCAGACCCTGCTCGGCAACATGGGCATGGCGGGCGGCGGCATCAATGCGCTGCGCGGCCACGCCAACGTGCAAGGCATCACCGACCAATGTCTGTTCGGCGCCAACCTGCCGGGCTACATTGCTTCGCCGACGGAAGCCGACGTGGATCGCAAGTCCTACATCGAGAAACGCACGCCCAAGCCTTTGCGTCCCGGCCAGATGAACTTCGGCCAGAATTTCCCGAAGTGGTTCACCAGCCTGCAAAAGGCCTGGTACGGCAATGCGGCGAACGCGGAAAACGACTTCGCCTACGACTGGCTGCCCAAGATCGACGGTGCCTACGACACCTTGGCCATCTTCGAGCGCATGCACCAGGGCAAGATGAACGGCTTCGTCTGCCAGGGCTACAACCCGCTGGCCTCGGTGCCGAACAAGAAGAAGGTGGGCGACGCGCTGGCCAAGTTGAAGTATCTCGTCATCATCGATCCGCTGACGACCGATACCTCGGAGTTCTGGAAGCCCCACGGCGAGTTCAACGAGGTCGATCCGACCAAGATCCAGACCGAGGTCTTCCGTCTGCCGTGCAACCTGTTTGCCGAGGACACGGGCTCCTTCACCAACTCCGGCCGCGTCATCCAGTGGCACTGGAAGGCGGCCGACGGTCCGGGCGAGTCGAAGGGCGATATCGAAATCATGGCCGCGCTGTTCCTCAAGCTGAAAGAGATGTACGCCAAGGACGGCGGCAAGTTCCCCGACGCGATGATGGGCATCACCTGGCCCTACCGTATTGCGGCCAAGCCGGCGCCCGAAGAGCTGCTGATGGAAATCAACGGCAAGGCGCTCGCCGACGTGCTCGATCCGAAGGACAAGACCAAGGTGCTGGCCAAGGCCGGCGATCAGTTGGGCACGTTCGGCTTGCTGCGCGACGACGGTTCGACGAGTTGCGGCAACTGGATCTATTGCGGTTCCTGGTCGCAAGCCGGCAACAATACCGCCAAGCGCGACAACAGCGATCCGTCCGGTCTCGGCCAGACGCTGAACTGGGGTTATGCCTGGCCGGTCAATCGGCGCATCATCTACAACCGCGCCAGTTGCGATCCGTCCGGCAAGCCCTGGGATCCGAAGCGCGCGGTGTTGAAGTGGGCGGGAGGGAAGTGGGGCGGCAACGACGTACCCGACATGCGTCCCGACGCCGCGCCCGAGGAAGGCGTGATGCCCTTCATCATGAACCCCGAAGGTGTGGCGCGGCTGTTTGCGCCGGCAATGGCCGACGGGCCTTTCCCCGAGCACTACGAGCCCTTCGAGACGCCGCTCGACGCCAACCCCTTCCACCCGACAAACCCGAAGGCGACCAGCAATCCGGCCGCCCGCGTGTACAAGGGCGACATGGAGGTATTCGGCAAAGCCAAGGACTACCCGTATGTCGCCACTACCTACCGCCTCGTCGAGCATTTCCACTACTGGACCAAGCATTCGAAGCTGAATGCCATCGTCCAGCCGGAACAGTTCGTCGAGATCGGCGAGGAGTTGGCGAAGGAGAAGGGAATCGCCAGCGGCGACCGGATCAAGGTGCGCAGCATGCGTGGCCAGATCAAGGCGGTCGCGGTGGTCACCAAGCGCATCAAGGCGCTGGATGTGGATGGCAAGAAGGTGCACACCGTCGGCTTGCCCAACCACTGGGGCTTCAAGGGCGTTGCCAAGCCAGGCTACATCGTCAATACGCTGACCCCCTTTGTGGGCGACGCGAATGCGCAGACGCCGGAGTTCAAGGCGTTCCTGGTCAACATCGAGAAGGCATAAGGAGATAAACCATGGCACTGCAAAGCTTGGATATCGCCCGCCGCTCGGCGACGACCACGCCGGCGCCCGGCGTGCGACAAACGACGGAAGTGGCGAAGCTGATCGACGTCACCACCTGCATCGGCTGCAAGGCCTGCCAGGTGGCGTGCATGGAGTGGAACGACCTCCGCGACGAAGTGGGTAGTTGCGCCGGGGTGTATGACAACCCGGCGGACCTCTCCGCCAAGTCGTGGACCGTGATGCGCTATGCCGAGGTCGAGGAAAAAGGGAAGCTGGAGTGGCTGATCCGCAAGGACGGCTGCATGCACTGCGCCGATCCGGGTTGCCTCAAGGCTTGCCCGGCGCCCGGCGCGATCATCCAGTACGCCAACGGCATCGTGGATTTCCACCAGGAAAACTGCATCGGCTGCGGCTACTGCGTCACCGGTTGCCCGTTCAACGTCCCGCGTCTCGCCAAGGAAGACAGCAAGGCCTACAAGTGCTCGCTGTGCTCCGACCGGGTGGCTGTCGGCCAGGCGCCCGCCTGCGCCAAGGTCTGTCCGACCGGCGCGATCCAGTTCGGCTCGAAGGAGCAGATGAAGGACGTCGCGGCGAAGCGCCTCGTCGATCTGAAGTCGCGCGGCTTCGAGAAGGCTGGGCTGTACGACCCGCAAGGCGTCGGCGGTACGCACGTGATGTATGTGCTGCACCACGCCGACCGGCCGGAGCTGTACAGCAAGCTGCCGAACGATCCGTCGGTCAGTCCGCTGGTGTCGCTCTGGAAGGGTTTCGCCAAGCCGCTCGCCACGCTCGCGTTGGCCGGCGTCGCGCTCGGCAGCCTGTTCCACTACGTCACCAAGGGGCCGAACGAGGTCAGCAAGGAACTTGAGGACGAACTCGAGAAGGAGGAATCATGATCCGCAATCCGAAAGACCTGCAACGCTACACGGCGCAAGAGCGGGCCAATCACTGGGTGGTGGGCATCAGTTTCATCCTGCTCGGCCTCTCGGGACTGGCGTTCTTCCATCCCGCGTTCTTCCCGCTCGCGCAGTTGTTCGGCGGCGGGGTCTGGGCGCGCATCCTGCATCCCTTCCTCGGGGTGCTGATGGCGCTGTCGTTCCTGGCGATGTTTTTCCGCTTCAAGGCCTTGAACGTCATGACACCGGTTGATAAGGAATGGTTGAACCGGGTGGGCGAGATGGTGGATGGCAACGACCACAACATGCCGGAACAAGGCAAGTACAACGGCGGGCAGAAGCTGATGTTCTGGGCGCTCGCCGTGTGCATGCTGCTGCTGTTCGTTTCCGGCATCCTGATCTGGCGCGCCTATTTCGGCTTCGACATCGGTCTCGTGCGGCTGGGCGCTGTCGTCCATGCCGCCACGGCGGCGCTGATGATCGGGCTGATCTTCGTGCATGTGTATGCCGCGATCTGGGTCAAGGGCACCATCCGCGCCATGTGGTACGGCACGGTGACGCGCGGCTGGGCCAAGCAGCACCATCGTGGCTGGTATCGCCAAGTCACGGGCAAGTGAGTAGTCTGTAGCCTTATGCAACCCCGGCGGGCAAGCCTTGCGCTTGCCCGCCTTTTTCCTCCTTACCATGAACGACGCCCTCGCCACACCGAACTCCCCGATACCCGCCGCTGGCACGCCGCCGGCCGTGATTCTGCCCGCCGCCGATGTGTTCGCCACACGTGCCGCGCGCTTCGAGCACCTCTCCGCCGGTCATGCCCTCGGCGACTGGTTGCGATTTCTCGCCGCCTTGAGCCAGGCGCAGCATCTTTGCCTGCAAAAGGTGCCCGCTTTCCCCGTGCGCGACGACGCGCTCCTGGCGCGCGCGCACGAATTCGGCATGCCGCCGCTGCCGGCGCAGTCCTGGCCGCGCGACCCGGTCTGGCGCGCCATCCTGCGCTGTCTCTGCGACGACCTGCCGGACGCCGCGCCGGCCCCCCTGCGTGCCGCCATCGCCGACCTTGCCGTCCGTCCCGCCGAGGACATCGAGGCGCTGGCGGAACGCATCCTGCATACCGAACTCTTCGGTGCCGATGCCGCCCTGCTGCCCATCGTTGCCGCCGCGCTCCAGGTCTATTGGACGCGCATGGCCATCGATCTCGGCGCGGCGCGCATTCCGCCGCTCGACGTTGCCGGCGTCTGCCCGTGTTGCGGCTTCCTGCCCGTCGCCAGCGTCGTCAAGACGGTGGGCGAAACGGCGAACCTGCGCTATCTGCACTGCGCCCTGTGCAATACCGAATGGAATCTGGTGCGCGTCAAGTGCGCCGCCTGCGACGCCACGGAAAACATAGACTATCGCCACCTCGAAGGACCGGGCCTGGCGCATCCCGAAGCCGTGCGCGCCGAAACCTGCGCCACCTGCAAGAGCTACCTGAAAATCGTCTATCAGGAGAAAGGCGGGCTCGACCCGGTGGCCGACGACCTCGCCACCCTGGCCCTCGACATCCTGATGGACGAAGCCGGCTACGTGCGCGCCGGGCCGAATCTGCTGCTCGTACCCGGCAGCGACTGAAAATCATGCCGCTACGGTTTCCACCCGCTTCCGGTTCGGTCGGGGCAATGGCAGTGATCGGCTTGCTTGCCGGGGCGTTGTTCCCCGTCGCCGTAGCGGCAGCGCCGAGTTTGCGCTGCCAACTCATCCAGGGCGATACCGAACAAGTTCTGGACTTTTCGCCGACGTCGGACCCCTACAGCGTCAAAGCGGTGGATATCAAGGATGTCTTTCGTTTCAAGGCCGTCGTGATCGGCAACGCGCAAAAAATCGACTACATCAAGCTTTACGCGTATTACCGCGCAAAACGGCAGATGGTGTTGCTGCACGCAGCCCAATACCCGAACCCCGTGGCCGCTTCCGCTCCCCATCCCGCTGCACTGACCGGGACGCACTTTCTGTACTCCCCCGATTTGGGTCGGGAGCTGCAATACGCTTGCGCCTTGTACGAGGTGGCACCGTGAACAGGGCATGCTGCCTGGGTGTGATCGCGGCATTTTTTCTCGCCGCCGGCAACTTTGCCGCTGCGGTGGATCAGCCGATGGGCCCAACGGTTTCGCTAGCTTTTGTCGGCGACATCCTGCTCGACGAATTGCCCGGCAAGCTCGTCAAGGCAGGACGCGATCCCTTTGCGCCGTTTGCCGCGATTCTCGCGAGCGCCGACATCCGCATCGGCAACCTGGAGTGCGTTGTCGCCACGCGCGGTGCGGCCGAACCGGGGAAGCCGTTTACCTTCCGCGCCCATCCGCGCACCCTGCGCGTCCTCAAGCGCCACTTCGACGCCCTGGCCCTGGCAAACAACCACTCCGGCGATTTTGGGCCGGAGGCCTTCAGCGAAATGCTCGGCCTCCTCGACCGTCAGGGCATCGCCTATTTCGGCGGCGGCGCCAATCTTGCGCAGGCGCATGCGCCCCTCCTGGTCGAACGTCATGGCCTGCGCATTGCCCTGCTCGGTTATAACGAATTCTTTCCGCGCAGTTTCGAGGCGGATTACGACAAACCCGGCGTGGCCTGGAGCGAGGACGAACAGGTGCGGCGCGATATCGCCAATGCCCGCGACCGCTACCGCGCCGATCTGGTCATCCCGATGATGCACTGGGGTTGGGAGCATGAACCCACGGCCGGCAAGCGCCAGCGCCAGTTGGCGCGTCTGATGATCGATGCCGGTGCGGATGCGGTGGTCGGCGGTCATCCGCACGTCATTCAGGATGTCGAGCATTACCAAGGCAAACCGATCATCTACAGTCTGGGCAACTTTCTCTTCGACGGTTTCTCCGCCGCCGACAACAATACCGGCTGGTTGCTGCGGCTGGAACTCGACCGTCAAGGCGTGCGGCGTTGGCGAACTTTTGTCGCGCACATCGATGCCAGGGGCGTGCCCCATCCGGGGCCTCGCAGCGAAGGCTCCTGCTGGGAAAGAGGCCAGGCGGATGCGTTGCCTTGCCGTGGAGAGTAGTCCGTTGCGGGTGAAACCATGAATCCACTCTCCCAGCTTCCTGCCGTCGACCGGCTCCTGTCGCAGGCGGCGCTCGCCAGCCTCATCGAGCAACACGGCCGCGCTGTCGTTACCGCCGCAGTGCGTGCCGAACTCGCCGCCGCGCGCACGGCGGCGAAAAGCGGCGCGGCGCTGCCGGACGAAGCGACGCTGATCGGGAAAGTCGGCGCTGCCGTGACGGCGAAAATGCGGCCGAAACTGCGCGCCGTCTTCAATCTCACCGGCACGGTGCTGCACACCAACCTCGGCCGCGCGCCCTTGCCCGAGGAGGCCGTCGCGGCCATCGTCATGGCGGCGCGCAGCCCCTGCGCGCTGGAGTACGACATCGACTCCGGCGGGCGCGGCGACCGCGACGACATCGTGAATGACCTGCTGCGCGAACTCACCGGCGCCGAGGCCGCGACCGTCGTCAACAACAACGCGGCGGCGGTCTTCCTGCTGCTCAATACCCTGGCGCAGCGGAAACAGGCGATCGTCTCGCGCGGCGAGTTGATCGAGATCGGCGGCGCCTTCCGCGTGCCCGACATCATGCAGCGCGCCGGGGCGAAGCTCGTCGAAGTCGGCACCACCAACCGCACCCACCTCAAGGACTTCGCCGAGGCCATCGACAATGACCGGGCGCGCACCGCCATGCTGATGAAGGTGCACGCGAGCAACTACGCGATCCAGGGCTTCACCCACGCCGTGCCCGAGGCCGAGCTGGCCGAACTGGCGCACCGGCATGGCCTGCCCTTCGTCGTCGACCTCGGCTCCGGCACGCTGACCGACCTGGCCGCCTACGGCCTGCCGCACGAGCCGACGCCGCAGGAGACCATCGCGGCGGGCGCCGATCTCGTCACATTTTCCGGCGACAAGCTGCTCGGCGGTCCGCAGGCCGGCCTCATGGTCGGCAGCAAGGAGCTCATCGCCAGGATCAAGAAGAACCCGCTGAAGCGCGCGCTGCGTGTCGGCAAGCTCACCCTTGCCGCGCTCGAAGCCGTACTGCGCCTCTACCGCGACCCGGATCGCCTCGCGGAACGCCTCACCGCCCTGCGCCAACTCACGTGTCCGGAAGCCGAAATGCTCGCCGCCGCCCTCCGCCTGCTGCCGGCCTTGCAAGCCGCGCTGGCAAAGCTGCCGGTCACGGTCGAGATTGCCGCGCTGAAATCGCAGATCGGCTCGGGCTCGCTGCCCGTCGACCGCCTGCCCTCGGCCGGCTTCGCCATCCGTCCGCAGGGCAAGAGGGGCGGCGTGCTCAACCGCATCGAAGCCGCGCTGCGCGGCCTGCCGCGTCCCGTCATTGGTCGCATCGAGGACGGCGCGCTGCTGCTCGACCTGCGCTGCCTGGCGGAACACGAGGAAACCGAATTCGTCGCCCAGCTTTCCGCTTCGAGCGGACTGGGCGCGTAGCACCGTCCCCATTGCGGGACTTCGTAAGCTGCGGTGGCTTCCGCTCCGTGGCGGTTCTTGATAACGGGAGAGTTTGCATGACAGCACCGAAACACGTCTCGCGACGACAATTCCTCGCCGCCTCCGGCGGCATCGCCCTGGCCGGCGCGTTACCCGCCGCAGAGGCCCAAACCGCACCGCAGCCCTTCCTCATCGGCACGAGCGCCGACACCCTGCTGCCCAAGGGCAAGGCGCCGCGCGTCGTCATCTGCGGCGGCGGCTGGGGCGGGCTCAATGCCGCCAAGCAATTGCGCCTGCTCGCGCCACAGCTCGAAGTGGTGGTGCTGGAGCGCAATCCCGTGTTCTTCAGTTGCCCGATGAGCAACAAGTGGCTGATCGATGCCGTGGACAGCAACTTCCTCACCTTCGATTACCTGAAAGTGTCGGAGCACTACGGCTATCGCTTCATCCAGACCGAGATCCTCGCCGTCGAGCGCGACAGGAAGCGCGTCGTTACCGCCAGCGGCGCGCTGGATTACGACTACCTGATCCTCAGCCCCGGCATCCGTTACCACTACGAAGCCTGGTTCGGCAACGACCGCCGCGCCGCCGAGGCGACGCGCGCGCGCTTCCCGGCGGCGTATGTGCCCAACGCCGAGCATTACCGCCTCAAGCAGGCGATCCAGGATTTCAAGGGCGGCGAGATCGTCATGACCCTGCCGCCGCCGCCGCAGCGCTGCCCGCCCAGTCCCTACGAGCGCGCCTGTCTGCTCGCCTGGCATCTCAAGTCGAAGAAGATCAAGGGCCACATCACCATCCTCGACCACAAGGACGGCATCCGCCCCATCGGCCACGGCTTCAAGCTCGCCTTCGAGGAGCTGTACAAGGACCAGATCACCTACGTGCCGAATGCCCACGTCAAGGAGGTCGATCCCTTCAACCAGCGCATCAAGACGGCGGCCGGCGACTTCAAGTTCGACCACGCCATCCTCATGGCGCCGCATCAGGCCGGCGATCTCGCCTGGAAGGCCGGCGCCATCGCCCGGAATGCCGAAGGCAAGCCCATGGGCTGGGCCGGCGTCGATCCGCTCTTTCTCCATCTGAAGGACGACAAGGACGTGTATGTCATCGGCGATGCGGTCGGCATCGTTTCGCCGCAGTTCCTCTTCTATCCGAAGGCGGGCCATGTCGCCAACCGCCACGCCAGGATCGTCGCGCAGTACATCGCGGCGCGCGCGGCGGGACGCGAACCGAGTTATCTGCTGCCCGACAACCTTTGCTACATGTGGGTGAGCGGCGATCCGCAGGAGGCGATCAATGTCCAGTTCGACTACAAGCTCGGGCCGTTCCAGGACAAGGGCGAGGTCATCATCCAGACCCAGATCGACGACAACGAACGCCGCGCCGAACTGGTGAACGCCGACTTCGGCTGGTTCGCCAACATGCGCGCGGACATGTTCGGCTAAGCAAACGGCGCAAAATGGCGGCGTGCTAGCATTTCACGCCGCCGTTGCCGGACGGAAAACATAGGAGAACGCGACATGAGCGGAACATTCACGGCCATCGTCAAACAGGAGGCCGGTTGGTGGATCGGCTGGATTGAGGAGGTCTCGGGCGTGAATTGCCAGGAGGCAAGCCGCGAGGCGCTGATGGCAAGCCTGCGGGAGGCCTTGCTCGACGCCATCGACCTGAATCGCCAGGATGCCTTGCGCGCGGCCGGCGCGAATTTCGTCGAGGAAGCCATCGCGGTATGAAGCGCGAAGCCTTGCTGCGCTACCTGCGGCAGCAGGTAGCGAGCTGGTGCGGGAAGGCGGGCGCCATTCGTGGTGGGGCAACCCGGCGAACAATCGCCGTTCCTCCGTGCCTCGGCACAGCGAAATCGTCGATCTGCTCGCCGTGAAAATCTGCAAGGATCTGGGCATTCCGCCCATCAAGTAAGTCATGTTGATCGCAACATGTTGATAGGAACGGCCGGCCACATCGACCACGGCAAGACCACGCTGGTGAAGGCGCTCACCGGCGTGGATGCCGACCGCCTGCCGGAGGAGAAGGCGCGCGGCATTACGCTCGATCTCGGTTATGCCTACGCGCCTTTGCCCGACGGCGCGGTGCTCGGCTTTGTCGATGTGCCGGGGCACGAGAAGCTGATCCACAACATGCTGGCCGGCGCCACTGGCATCGACTTCGTGCTGCTGGTCGTTGCGGCCGACGACGGGCCGATGCCGCAGACGCGCGAGCATCTGGCCTTGATCAATCTGCTCGGCTTGTCGGTCGGCGCGGTGGCGCTGACCAAGTGCGACGCGGTCGATGCCGCGCGCATCGGTGCGGCGCGGGAGGAAATTGCCGCGCTGCTCGCCGGTAGCGCGCTCGCCGGCGCGCCGGTCTTCCCCGTTGCCGCGACGAGCGGCGCGGGCATCGATGCTTTGCGCGCGCATCTCGAAGCGGCGGCGACGCACATGCGCGCGCGCCCGGCGGCGGGCCATTTCCGCCTCGCCATCGACCGCTGCTTTACGCTCGCCGGCATCGGCACCGTGGTCACCGGCACCGCGCACGCGGGCAAAGTCGGCGTTGGCGACACGCTGATCCTCTCTCCGCCGGGGCTGAAGGCGCGGGTGAAGAGCCTGCATGTGCAGGATCGTCCCGCCGCGAACGGCCAGGCCGGCGACCGCTGCGCGCTGGCGCTGGCGGGCGATTTCGCCAAGCAGGACATCGCGCGCGGCATGTGGCTGGTGGCGCCGGCCTTGCATCGCCCGCTGGTGCGTTTTCACGCCGAGTTGCGCGTACCCGCCGGGCATGCGCCGCTCAAGCACTGGACGGCGGTGCATGTGCATCTCGGCGCGGCGGATATCGTCGGCCGCGTCGCCCTGCTTGATTGCGAAGAAGTCGGCGCCGGGCCGTCCCAAGCCGACGCCCCCCCAGTGGGGGGCAGCGAGCCGGGTTTGCGAGCGAGGGGGGCCAATAGTGTCGGCGCTGGCGGTACGGCGTTGGCGGAGATTCTGCTTGACCGCGAAACTCTTGCCGTGCGCGGTGATCGTTTCATCCTGCGCGACGCGGGTGCGCAGCGCACGCTGGCCGGCGGGCGCGTGCTCGATTGCTTTCCGCCGACGCGCCACAAGCGGGCACCGGAACGCCTCGCGCTGCTCGCCGCCATGCGCGACGACGATGCGGCGACGACGCTGGCCACGATGCTGGAACGCGCGCCGGCCGGCGTCGATCTCGATCGCTATGCCGCCAACTGGAACCTCGACGCCGCCGCGTTGGCGGTGCTGTGCCGCCGCCTCGAACTCAAGACGGTCGGCTCCGTGGCCTTTGCCGCTTCCGGCTGGGCGGCATTGCGCGCGCGCCTGCTCGACGCGCTGGGGCGCGACCACGCGCGTGCGCCGGACCTGCCCGGCGTGGAGCGCGAGCGCCTGCGCCGCATGACGTTGGCGACGCTGGAACGCGGCGTCTTCGATGCGCTGGTTGCCGCACTGCTCGATGCTGGAGTCATCGCGCAAAGCCGCGCCTGGCTGCATCTGCCGGAACATCGCGCCAGCGTGTCGGACGCCGACCGCGCGCTCTTCGCCGTATTGCGGCCGCTGCTTGATGTCGCGCCCTACAACCCGCCGCGCGTGCGCGACGTTTTCAAGGCCAGCGGCACGCCGGAGGCGACAGTGCGGCAACTCTGCAAACGCCTCGCGCGCGCCGGGGAGCTTTACCCGGTGGCCCCGGACCACTATTTCACGGCGGCGGCCGTCGCCGATCTCGCGCGCCATGTCGCCGAACTCTGTGCGGCGCATGGCGTCGCGCGCGCCGCCGAGCTGCGCGACCGCATCTATCCCGCTGGCGGCGGCGGCCGCAAGGTGGCCATCCACATCCTCGAATTCTTCGACCGCATCGGCTACACTCGCCGCGTGCGCGACGACCATGTTTTGCGCCGCCGCGACACGCCCCAGGAGTGGCTGCCCCAATGATGTCCAACAATGGAAGAGAACGTTCCCCGGTGGGACGGCCGGTCTTCAAAACCGGCAGGGGCCGCCATGCGGTCCCTGGTAGGTTCGACTCCTGCTCTCTTCCGCCAGCTTTACGCAACACCCACAGAGGAGCTTAACCATGAAAAAAAACCATAACGCTTTTGCTGCCGTTTCCCTTGTTTCCCTTGCCACACTGCTGAGTGCCTGTGCCGGCACCACGCACACCGGCGTGCGCGCCGATGCCAATCTGGAGGCGCGTTCCGGCAGCACTGTCAGCGGCAATGTGAGCTTCCTCCAGGTTGCCGGCGGCAAGTTGCGCGTCGAGGCGAGAGTCGGCGGTCTGACGCCCGGCGCGCATGGCTTCCATATCCATGAGGTCGGCGATTGCAGCGCGCCCGACGCCAGCAGCGCCAAGGGTCACTTCAACCCGGCGGGCACGTCGCACGGTCATCACGAAGGCGCCGCACGCCATGCCGGCGACTTGCCCAACCTCGTCGCCGATGCGGACGGCAAGGCGAACTTCAGCATCGAGGTGGACATGCTGTCCCTCAGCGGCGAAGCCAACGGCATCGTCAACCGCAGCGTCGTGATCCATGCCGATCCGGACGACTACCAGTCGCAGCCGGCCGGCAATTCCGGCAAGCGCGTCGCCTGCGGCACGATACATCTGCGCGCCGTCGGCACTTATTGACGCCACCATGGACCGCGAAACCTTTCGCGGCGTCATACCCGACGACCTCTTCTACGACACCGATCACGACATGTGGGTAAGGTGCGATGGAGGCGAAGTGGTCGTCGGGGCTACCGCCTTCGGCATCCACCGCGCCGGCGAGATCATCGCCTTCACCGCCAAGCCGCAGGGGGCCGTGGTGGAGCGCGGGCGCGGCCTCGGCACGGTCGAGTGCGCCAAGACCGTACTTGCCGTGCATGCGCCCTTGGGCTTTGTGCTCGCCGTCGGCAACGACGAATTGGAAGCGCGGCCGGAACGGCTGAACGTCGATCCCTATGCCGCCTGGATGGCGCGCGGTCAGCCTACCGATTGGGAAGCCGATAGCGGACGGTTGGTGGATGCGGCCGCCTATCGCGCCCATGTCCGGCGCGCTGAGCCCGAAGCCGAATTTCTATGAAGCAAAAGCTCGCCATTCTGCTCTGGGCGGCGGCGCCGGAGCGTCCGCAACTCTGCGCCACACCCTTCGTCCATGCCGCTGCCGGCGCGGCCTTCGACGCCGAGGTGGAGATCCACTTCGCCGGCCCGGCGGTGCGCCTGCTGGTGGCAGGCGTCGCTGCCGGCCTCAGACCCTGGCCGGGCATGGAGACCAGCGTCTACGACATGATGCGCCAGGCCGCCAATCTCGACGCGCGTTTCCTCGCCTGCGCCATGGCCATGGGCGCGCTGGTCGGCGCCGACGAAAAGCTCATCCCGGAATACGCCGGCACGGCGGGCGCCAGCGCCTTCGTGCAGCGCGCGCTCGATCCGGCGTGGGCGACGCTGGTGTATTGAAACTCGGCTGTGGTGGGACGGCGGCTCATCCTCCGTCGGAGAATTCCCGCGCGATGCGCCTGAAGTCGTCCTCGCTTTCGAGGAAGGCGTCGACAAGTTCCGGATCGAAATGGCTGCCGCGCCCCGCGCGGATGATCTCGACGGCCTGCGTGTGGTCGAACGCGGGTTTGTAGACGCGCTTGCTGATGAGTGCGTCATACACGTCGGCGACCGCCATCAGCCGCGCCGAGAGCGGGATGGCTTCCCCGGCGAGGCCTTGCGGGTAGCCGCTGCCGTCCCATTTTTCCTGATGCGCGTGGGCGATCTCGCCGGCGATGCGGAGGAAACCATCGTCGCCGTCGAGATGCTGGGCGGCGCGGCGGATGGCGTCCAGGCCCAGGGTGGTGTGGGTTTTCATGATCTCGAATTCGGCGGCGTCGAGCTTGCCCGGCTTCAGCAGGATGTGGTCGGGAATGCCGACCTTGCCGATGTCGTGCAGCGGCGCCGATTTGTAGAGCAGCTCCACGGTCGCGTCGTCGAGCGCGGCGGCGAATTTGGGGCGCGTACGCAGGCATAGCGCCAGCGCCTTGATGTAGCGCTGGGTGCGCAGGATGTGGTTGCCGGTCTCGTTGTCGCGCGTTTCCGCCAGCGAGGCCATGGCGATGATGGTGACATCCTGGATGCGCTGCACCTGGCGCGTGCGCAGTTGCACCTCCTGCTCCAGCCAGGCGTTCTGGTGCTTCAGCGTGTCGCGGCTGTGCTTGAGCGCGACGTGGGTGCGCACGCGTGCGGCGAGGATGAGCGGACTGATCGGCTTGGTGACGTAATCCACCGCGCCGAGATCGAAGCCGCGCTGTTCGTCCTCGGTTTCGCTGCGCGCCGTGAGGAAGATGACCGGAATGTCGGCGGTCGCCGGATTCGCCTTGAGGCGGGCGCAGACCTCGTAGCCGTCCATCTCCGGCATCATGATGTCGAGCAGGATCAAGGCAGGGTGCGGCGCCTGGGCGGCGAGTTCCAGCGCCTGGCGGCCTTGCGTGGCGACGCGCACCTTGTATTCGTCCTTCAGCAGGGCGCTAACGAGGCGCAGGTTTTCCGGGGTGTCGTCGACGACGAGGATGCTGGTCTTGTTATCGGTCGGCATGTTCGATCCTTTCGCGGACAGGGGCGAGAATGGCGAGCGCTTCGTCGAAGGCGAAATTGCTCACCGCCTTTTCGAAGGCGGGATAGGCGTCTTCCGGCAGCGCGGTGCGCAGCAGGGCGGCGTGTTCGATCAGACAGTCGATGGCCTCGCCGTCCTGGTCGGCCAGATAGGCCGCCAGACGCCGGACGGCCGCTGCGCATTCCGCCGAGGCGGGCGGCGCGTTGTTTGCGGCGGCTGGGGGTTTTTGCACCGGCGCGTCTGCCGCCGCGCCGGGAATGACCCGGCGGATGGCGTCGACCTGCGCGGCCAGAGCGGCGAGAAACGCGTCGCATGCGGCGGCATCGAGCCGGCCGTGCCGCAGATCGGTTTCGAGCGTCGCCGCCTGGGCGAAGAGCTCGGTGGCGCCGATATTGCCCGTCACGCCCTTGATGGCGTGGATCAGGGGCGTCAGTTTGTCCCGCGCGTCGGCTGCCAGCGCGGCCCTCAGTTCGTGCGCGGCGGCTGCGCTGTTTTGCGCGAACTGGCACAGGATCTGTCGGTAGATGGCCGGCTTGGCATTCACCCGCGCGAGTCCGGCGGCGATGTCCAGGCCGGGAATGGCGGGGAAGTCCGGCGCGGCGGACGGCGGCAACAAAGTTCGCGTGACCGCAGGGAATCCCTGTGGGACCAGCGAGGCGGCGGTGTCGGGTCGGGGCGCGTCGCCCGGGCGGCCGCCCCAGCGGGCCAGGGTGCGCAGGAAGCCGACCGGATCGATGGGCTTGCCGATATGGTCGTTCATGCCCGCGTCCAGGCAACGCTGCTTTTCCTCGGCCATGGCGTGGGCGGTCATCGCGATGATCGGCAGGTCGGCGTGGCGCGCGTCGGCGCGCAGCCGGCGCGTCGCCGCGAAGCCGTCCATCTCGGGCATTTGCAGGTCCATCAGCACCGCGCGATAGGTGCCGGCGGGCGCGGCATCCAGCAGTTCCAGCGCTTCCTTGCCGTTGCCCGCCGCGTCGACCGTCGCGCCGGCGCCCTCCATCAGTTCCGTGGCAATCTGTCGGTTGATCGCGTTGTCCTCGGCCAGCAGGAAGCGCATGCCGGTGAGACTGTCGGCCGGCAGGACGGCGCGGTCGTCCGCCGCGTCCCGCGTCGCGGCATCCGGCGCGGCGATGGCGAAGCTGGCGGTGAAGCTGAAGATCGAGCCGAGTCCGGGCACGCTTTCGACGGCGATCTCGCCGCCCATCGCTTCGACGATGCGCTTGCTGATCGACAAGCCGAGCCCGGTGCCGCCGTATTTGCGCGTCGTCGAGCCGTCGGCCTGCGAGAAGGGTTGGAACAGTTTTTCGCGCTGCGCGGCGGTCATGCCGATGCCGCTGTCGCAGACCGAAAAACGCAGGCTGACCCGCTCGCCTTCCCAGGCGCAGACCGTCGCCGCGACATCGACGCCGCCGCGTTCGGTGAATTTGACGGCGTTGTTGATGAGGTTGATCAGCACCTGGCCCAGGCGCAGCGGGTCGCCGACCAGGCGCGGCGGCACGTCGGGCGCGGCGTGGATGAGATAGCCGAGCCCCTTGTCCTCGGCGCGTCCCGCCGTGACGGTCGCCACCTTGGCGAAAACCTCGTTGAGGGCGAAGACCGCGCTTTCCAGTTCCAGCTTGCCGGCCTCCACCTTCGAGAAGTCGAGGATGTCGTTGATGATGCCCAGGAGCGAGGTGGCGGCCGCGTTGACCTTGCCGACGTAGTCGCGCTGCCTGGGGTCGAGGTCGGTCTGGAGCGCGAGGTAGGACATGCCGATGATGGCGTTCATCGGCGTGCGGATTTCGTGGCTCATGTTGGCGAGGAATTCGCCCTTGGCGTTGGTGGCGGCCTCGGCGCGCTCCTTGGCGGTACGCAATTCCTCCTCCGCCAGATTGCGGCTTTCGCCGACCAGGACGATCCACCAGGTGGCGATGCTGGCCAGCACCGCCAGACCGAAGAAGACGCGGTGGATATAGCTGTCGAATTGCGTCGCGATGTCCGGCGCGAGCGCTTTCATGCCGGCCGGCAGGGTAATCCAGAGCGCGACGCCGATCATGGCCAGCATGAAGCTCCAGACGAGAGCGAAGTTGGCGACGCGCAGCGTGGTTTGCCGGGAGATTTCGCGCGGCGTCAGCCGGTTCAGGGCGGCATGGACGGCCTGGCGGTAATGGTCGAGCGCCGTCTTCGCGCCGGGCTTGCAGCGGTCCTTGCAGTTCGGGTCGAGCGTGCAGCACAGCGAGCAGATGGTGACGCCGTGGTGGGGGCAGTGGGCGGAGTCGGCCTCGGCGTATTGGTGGTCGCAGACGCCGCAGGCGACCGGCGCGTCGGAACGCTCGGCATAAATACTCGCGCGCGCGATGTAGTACTTGCCCTTGGTAACGATGGCGAGGAGCGGCGCAAGGACAAAGGCAAGCACGGCGGCGATCAGCCACGAATAGGCCTGGGCGTAGTCGCCCAGCACGCCGGAAAAAGCGATGGTCGACACCACCGAGGCGATGGTCATGCTGCCGACGCCGACGGGATTGAAGTTGTAGAGGTGGGCGCGCTTGAATTCGATCAGCGGCGGCGAGAGGCCGAGCGGCTTGTTGATGGCGAGATCGGCCACCACGGCGCAGATCCACGCCACGGCGATGTTCGAGTAGAGGCCGAGCACGCTGTTCATCGCCTCGAACAGGTCCATCTCCATCAGCAGAAGCGCGATGGCGCAATTGAACACCAGCCAGACCACGCGGCCCGGATGCGAATAGGTGACGCGCGAGAAGAAGTTCGACCAGGCGAGCGAACCGGCGTAGGCGTTGGTGACGTTGACCTTCAGTTCGGAAACGATGACGAAGAGCGCGCCGATCATCAGGGCTGTCTCGGGGTTGTCAAGGGCATAACCAAAAGCGGTATTGAAGATCCGGATCGGCTCCTTGGCCTCGACGATGGCCACCCCGGCGAGCACGGCGACGGCGGCGAGCAGCATGCCGCCGAGTTGCTTGAGGAAGGCGATGACGATCCAGCCGGGACCGCCGAGGAGCATGTTGAACCACCAGCCGACGCGGTTCTTTTTGTCGCGCTCCGGCATGAAGCGCAGATAGTCGACCTGTTCGCCGATCTGGGCGATGAGCGCGAAGGAAATGCCGGCAGCGATGCCAAAGTGGTAGGGGTCGAAGCCGTTGCTCTTCGAGACTTCGCCAACGAAGCGGGTCATGGCGTCGAGGGCGGCCGGCTCGCGCGTCAGTACGTAGTAGAAAGGCACGGCGAGCAACGCCAGCCACAAGGGCTGGGTCCACTGGTGAAAACGGTTGATAGCGGTGACGCCGTAATACACGACCGGGATGACCAACACGGTGCACACGATGTAGCCGAGCCACAGCGGCATGCCGAAATACATCTTCACCGCCTGCGCCATGATGGCTGTTTCGAGGGCGAGGAAGATGAAGGTGAAAGAGGCGTAGATCAACGAGGTGAAGGTCGAGCCGACGTAGCCGAAACCGGCGGCGCGCGTCAGCAGGTCCATGTCGATGTTGTGGCGCGCCGAGTAGTGGCAGATCGGTAGGCCGGCTAGAAAGATCATGATGCCGGCGAAAATCAGCGCCCAGATCGCGTTGCCGAAGCCGAAATCGAGCAGCAGCAGCGCGCCGATGGCCTCGTAGGAGAGCGCCGAGTTGGTGCCGATCATGGTGTTGCCGATGACGGTCGGCGACCATTTGCGGAAGCTCGCCGGCGAGTAGCGTAGCGCGTAGTCCTCGATCGACTCCGTCGCGACCCAGTGGTTGTATTGACGGCGGACTTTTTCTATCGCTGGTGTCGGCATCGCGCTGCGCTCCATGCTGGCTGTTGACATGTCCCGGGGAACCTCGCCAGCGTCGCGGCGGACGCTGGAAGCGGAGTTGCGATGACGAGGCGATACAACTATGCCATAAAAGCGCGCGTCAGGGCGTTGGGTGCGGGTCGCGCCGGTAGTGCAGCAGGCGTCCGCGATAGGGACTGCCATCCTCCAATGGCGCGTCGAGGCGCGTTTCCGTCATGGCAAAGTCCAGGCGTGCCATGCTCCGGTTGAAGGTGGCGCGGTTGCTGCGGTTGGGATCGACGATGAGGATTTCGGCGCGTGGCGCAGCATGCAGTTGCAGGAATGCCGCCAGTTGTTCCGGGTGGTCGCGCTCGTAGAGAATGTCGCTGCCGACGATGAGGTCGAACGCGCCGAGTGCGGGATTTGGACGTCCCCAATGGCCGGTGCGGTATTTTAGCGCCGGCAGGTCGTTCAGGCGCAGGTTGGCTTGCAGGAAGGCTGCGGCAAGCGGGTGGCAGTCGCTGGCGGTGATGTCGTGGCAGCGGCGGTGGATCACCAGGCTGGCCAGTCCCAGGCCACAGCCGATTTCGAGTACGCGGCGCCCGCCAATTTCCCAGCCTTGCATCAGGTCCGCGAGTTTTTGCGCCGAGGGCCACACTTGGCCGAACAAAGACCAGCAGGCGGGCGAGATGCCGGCGGCGGCAGCAGTACCATACGGATCGGCATATTGTTGCCGATCAAGCAGGGAACGGATTTCCAGCTTGCCGCCACCCGCTACTGCGATGTTCTGGAACTTCACCGCATAGCCGGGCACGACGTCGGCCGGGAATTAATACTTGCGACGCTGTGGTGCGGCAGGCCCACGGCCTTCAATATGGCGGAAATTGATGCGCCCTTTGCTCAGGTCATAGGGCGATAGTTCGAGCGAGACCTTGTCTCCGGCGAGAATGCGGATATGGTGTTTGCGCATTTTGCCAGCGGTATAAGCGACGAGGCTGTGGCCGTTGTCGAGCGTGACGCGAAAGCGGGAGTCGGGCAGTACTTCCTCCACCACGCCGTTCATTTCCAAAAGTTCTTCTTTCGCCATGAGCACATCTCCAGGAGGGAAAGGGGAAAAGAAAAAGCCCGGCGCTTGCCGGGCTTATTGGATTCGGCGTAATGCTCGCTAATGCGAGCATTAGCCTTCTCCGCGCGGGCGGCCGCTTAGTCGGCGGAGCGGATGTTCGACGCCTGCTGGCCCTTGGGACCAGTGGTGATGTCGAAGCTGACGCGCTGGCCTTCCTTGAGGGTCTTGAAACCCTGGCTCTGAATTGCGGAGAAATGTGCGAAGAGATCTTCGCCGCCGTTCTCGGGCGTGATGAAACCAAAACCTTTTGAATCGTTAAACCACTTCACTGTACCAGTTGCCATGTCTTGAATATCCTGAAAAAAACTAACAATGGGGGGAATACCCCCGGATGGGGCGACAATCAAGACGGCGGGGTGATGAAGGGAAAATACCGCAAGAACAGCGGGTAATCGCGGGTACTGAGCCGAACAACAATAACACTGCCTGAAAATCGCTGCCGCGCACTATGCGCCTGATCAGCGAATAAAGCAACGAATTTATTAAAAGTCGGCGTTGGCGGGGCGGAGGCGCTGTCTATAGCGTTGTCCAACTCACTTCGTATGCGCCGCCGATGACGAGATATTCACCCTCGCCCTGCAATACGCTGGGCAGCATGGTGCAGTGGAACAGTACCTTGGCGACGGGCACTTCGACACAAAGAATGTAGTCGCCGAACTCGCCGGCGCGCTCGCGTTCGCTGCTGAAGGACGAGATGTTGTTGAGCAGCAGCACGCGTTGTGCGTCTGCGGCGCTGTCCAGTGCTTCGTGCGCGTCGACGCGATTTACGCCGCGATAGAGCGTCAGGTGGCTCGGGACATTCTGGCGTGCGAACTCGTACTGGCAATAGGCGAATACAAGATCAAGCTGAGCTTCGAGTGCGTTGGTGCCATACAGTCCCTCGGCGCGCATCTGCTCATAACGGCGATAGGCGGCATCGGTCGGGTCGTGCAGATCCTCGACGTGATAGCGCGGCGTCAGACCGAAGCGCGATTCGACCCAGCCCTTCAGTACCGCTGCCTCGCGACCATCCGGGTCGAAGGCCCAGCCGCGGAGCACACGCATCCAGTTGGCTTTGACGCGGTTGTTGCGTGTGTGATCGGTAAAGCCGATCTCTTCAGGATGTTCGAGGCGGAAGGCGACCGTAATGTAGTCGCGGAATACCTCGGCGCGCTGGTGCGGCAGCTTGAGGCGGTCAAGCCGCTCGAACAGGTCATGGTGCAGTTCGGCGACGCCGTCGAGCGCCAACGGGGTGGGATGGCGCTGGAAAGTCAGGCTGCCAAGGATGATCGCCGGCAAGTTGCAACGATTGATCGGCAGGCGCGCGCTCCTCGGCAAACTGGGCGGCAGTGAGGGCGTCTTGTCGTCGTTGCGACAAAGAGCGGTTCCATTGTCGCAAGTCGAATAAAGCCCAGTCATCGCGTGAAATTTAAAATAGTTAAATAAAACAATATATTGCGTGCGCTAAGGAAGGTGGCACAGTCCTTGCCAAGTAAGAGTCGTGAGCGGTGCGATTCCGCATCGACAACAGATTCATCCACGATTCACGACACACATAGGAGATTCTACGATGGCTAAGCTGCGTCAATGCGCAATCTACGGCAAGGGTGGCATCGGCAAGTCCACCACGACCCAGAACCTGGTGGCGGCGCTTGCCGAATCGGGTAAGAAAGTGATGATCGTCGGTTGCGACCCCAAGGCCGACTCTACCCGTCTGATCCTGCACTCGAAGGCCCAGACCACTGTTATGCACCTCGCCGCCGAAGCTGGTTCGGTCGAGGACTTGGAACTGGAGGACGTGCTCTCCGTCGGTTTCGGCGGTATCAAGTGCGTCGAGTCCGGCGGCCCGGAGCCCGGAGTTGGTTGTGCCGGTCGTGGCGTCATCACCGCCATCAACTTCCTTGAAGAAGAAGGTGCCTACGACGAAGACCTCGACTTCGTGTTCTACGACGTGCTGGGCGACGTGGTGTGCGGCGGTTTTGCTATGCCGATCCGCGAGAACAAGGCGCAGGAAATCTACATCGTCTGCTCTGGCGAGATGATGGCCATGTACGCGGCCAACAACATTGCCAAGGGTATCGTGAAGTATGCCAACTCCGGCGGCGTGCGTCTTGCCGGCCTGATCTGCAACTCGCGCAATACCGACCGTGAGGACGAGTTGATCATCGCCCTGGCTGACAAGCTCGGTACCCAGATGATCCACTTCGTGCCGCGTCACAACGTTGTGCAGCACGCTGAAATCCGCCGCATGACCTGCGTTGAATACGATCCGACCCACGCGCAGTCCGACGAATATCGTCAGCTGGCCAGCAAGATCAACAACAACACCAAGTTCGTCATCCCGACCCCGATCGAGATGGAAGAACTGGAAGACCTGTTGATGGAGTTCGGCATCATGGAAGTGGAAGACGAAACCATCGTCGGCAAGACGAAGGCGGTCGAAGTCGCGGTTGCGGCCTAAGCGGTAGTCGTTAGAAATAAATCATTCACCTGTTGCGCGCCGTGCCCGGATAGTGGCCGGCGCCTCGAAAGGAGAAACACCATGGCAGCGCTCTCGCGCGAAGAAACCCAGGCCCTCATCGAAGAGGTTCTTGAGGTTTATCCGGAAAAGGCCAAGAAGGACCGTTCCAAGCACTTGATGGTCAATGACAAGTCGCTGGAGTCGTCGAAGAAGTGCATCACCTCCAACCGCAAGTCGTTGCCTGGTGTCATGACCATGCGCGGCTGTGCCTACGCCGGTTCCAAGGGTGTGGTCTGGGGTCCGATCAAGGACATGATCTCGATCTCCCATGGCCCGATCGGCTGCGGCCAGTACGCCCGCGGTGGCCGCCGCAACTACTACGTCGGCACCACCGGCGTCGATACTTTCTGCGAAATGAACTTCACCTCCGACTTCCAGGAGAAGGACATCGTCTTCGGCGGTGACAAGAAGCTGGCCAAGCTGATGGAAGAGATCGAAGTGCTGTTCCCGCTCAACAAGGGCATCTCCGTGCAGTCAGAGTGCCCGATCGGCCTGATCGGCGACGACATCGAAGCTGTGTCGAAGAAGATGGCTGCGCAGATCAACAAGCCGGTCGTGCCGGTACGCTGCGAAGGTTTCCGTGGCGTGTCGCAGTCCCTCGGTCACCACATCGCCAACGACTCCGTGCGCGACTGGATCCTCTCCAACCGCGACGGTCAGGCTTTCGAGAAGACTCCGTATGACGTAGCCATTCTCGGCGACTACAACATCGGCGGGGACGCCTGGTCCTCGCGCATCCTGCTCGAAGAGATGGGTCTGCGTGTCGTGGCTCAGTGGTCCGGTGACGGCACCCTGGCCGAGATGGAGAACACCCCGAACGTCAAGCTCAATCTGCTGCACTGCTACCGTTCGATGAACTACATCAGCCGCCACATGGAAGAGAAGTACGGTATCCCATGGCTTGAGTACAACTTCTTCGGCCCGACCAAGATCGCCGAAAGCCTGCGCGCCATCGCCGCTCATTTCGACGAGCGCATCAAGGAAGGTGCCGAGCGCGTGATCGAGAAGTACACGCCCGCCATGAACGAGGTGATCGCCAAGTTCAAGCCGCGCCTGCAAGGCAAGAAGGTCATGCTTTACGTCGGCGGTCTGCGTCCGCGTCACGTGGTCGGCGCCTACGAAGATCTCGGCATGGAAGTCATCGGCACCGGTTACGAGTTCGCCCACAACGACGACTACGACCGCACCATGAAGGACATGGGCGACGCCACGCTGATCTATGACGACGTCACCGGCCATGAACTCGATGAGTTCGTCAAGGCGATGAAGCCCGACCTGATCGGTTCCGGCATCAAGGAAAAGTATGTCTTCCACAAGATGGGCTACCCCTTCCGCCAGTTGCACTCCTGGGATTATTCCGGCCCCTATCACGGTTATGACGGCTTCGCCGTGTTCGCCAAGGACATGGATCTGACGCTGAACAACCCGTGCTGGAAGATGCTCCAGGCGCCGTGGCTCAAGAAGGATGAAGCGTCCTTGCAGAAGGCGGCCTGATCCAGGCAGCGCACCCCCGACACCCTGTCGATAACTTTCGCCCGCGTCCACGGATTAGTGGCCGGGCAAAGGAGATAAAGATGCAAACCACAGAAAAGATCAAGCCGTGTTTCCCCCTGTTCCGGGACGACGACTACAAGGGCATGATCGCCCGCAAGCGCGAGAAGTTCGAGGAAATCTCCCCCAAGGACAAGGTGGATGAAGTCTTCAACTGGACCACGACCAAGGAATATCAGGACCTCAACTTCAAGCGCGAGGCGCTCACCATCAACCCGGCCAAGGCTTGCCAGCCGCTCGGTTCGGCGCTGTGCTCGCTCGGCTTCCACAAAACCCTGGTGTACATCCACGGTTCGCAGGGTTGTATCGCTTACTTCCGCACCTACTTCAATCGTCACTTCAAGGAGCCGATCGCCATCATCGCCGACTCGATGACGGAAGACGCAGCCGTGTTCGGCGGGCAGAAGAACGTCCATGAAGGTCTGGCCAACGCCAAGGCCCTCTACGGCGCCGAGATGATTGCGATGTCGACCACTTGTATCGCCGAAGTCATCGGTGACGACTTGAACGCCTTCATCAACAACGCCAAGAAGGAAGGCAACGTTCCCCAGGACTTCCCGATCCCATTCGCCCACACGCCGTCGTTCGTCGGCAGCCACGTTACCGGCTGGGACAACATGGAAGAAGGCATTCTGCGCTACTTCACCCTCAACACCATGGAAGGCAAGGAAGTCGGTAAGAACGGCAAGATCAACATCGTGCCGGGCTTCGAGACCTACCTTGGCAACTACCGCGTCATCAAGCGCTACATGAAGGAAATGGGCGTCGATTACACGATGCTGTCCGACCCCGAAGAAGTGCTCGATACCCCGGCTGACGGCGAGTTCCGCATGTATGCCGGCGGCACGACGCAGGACGAGGTCAAGGACGCGCCGAATGCCCACAATACCTTCCTGATCCAGCCACTCGGCTGCGACAAGACGCGCAAGTTCGTCGAGGGCACCTGGAACCACGAAGTGCCCAAGCTCAACATCCCGATGGGCGTGGAGTGGACCGACGAGTTCCTGATGAAGGTTTCCGAAGTCACCGGCAAGCCGATTCCTGCCTCGCTGGCGCTGGAGCGCGGTCGTCTGGTCGATATGATGACCGACTCACACGCTTGGCTGCACGGCAAGAAGATGGCGGTCTACGGCGACCCCGACTTCACCATGGGCATGGTCAAGCTGATGATGGAGTTCGGTATCGAGCCGACCCACGTCGTCTGCAACAACGGCAGCAAGAAGTGGGGCAAGGCGATGGAGAAGCTGTTGGCTTCCAGTCCCTACGGCGCTCATGGCAAGGCTTATCCCGGCGCCGACCTCTGGCACCTGCGCAGCCTGTGCTTCACCGACAAGCCGGATTTCCTCATCGGCAACAGCTACGGCAAGTACATCCAGCGCGACACGTTCCACAAGGGTGCCGAGTTCGAAGTGCCGCTGATCCGCATCGGCTTCCCGATCTTCGACCGCCACCATCTGCATCGTCAGACCACGCTCGGCTACGAAGGCGCCATGCAGGTGCTGACCACGCTGACCAACGCGGTGCTGGAGCGGCTGGACGACCAGACGCGCGGCATGGGCACCACCGACTACAACCACGACTTGGTGCGTTAAGTTGGATCGCCGGCGGGGCTCACAAGGCCCCGCCGGCCAACAGGAGCAGTAAATGGCCAATATCATGATCCGCAAAGGCGACAAGGGCTATGTGTTCTACATGCCCAAGCGCGACATCGAGGACAGCATCACCTCGATGGAATTCGACACCCCGGAAAAATGGGGCGGCGAAATCAAGCTCGGCAACGGCGGCTGCTACTACATCGAGCCCCAAGCTGCGCCGGAACGCCTGCCCTACTCGGTGCGGGCGAAACGGATCGACGGCGTTGAATAATTCAGCAAGGAAAGGAAACCATCATGGCAATGAAGATTGTTCAGGCGGAATGCACATCCTGCGGCGACTGCGTGCCGGTCTGCCCCACCACGTCGATCACCGATAAGGGCGGGATTTTCAAGATCAATAAGGACACCTGCACCGAGTGCGAGGGCGAAGCCGATTCGCCCAAGTGCGTGATCGCATGTCCCGCCGGCGATGCCTGCATCGTCTATATCTGAAGCGTAATCAACAGAAAGAAGGGGGCCGCAATGTCGCAATCCATCACCCGTGAAGCGGCCCTGCGCATCGCCTTGGCAGCGCGCGCGCTGCCAGGCGTATCGCCTGCCGCAATGGTCAAGGCCTTGGTCGATCGCCTGGCCCTGCCGCTATCGGAAACCAAACTCGCCGCAGTCACCGTTACCGACCTGCGCGAGATTCTCGCCGGCGATCATGCCGAGGAAAATTGTGTCGTCGGTGTGTCCGACGACACGCTCAAGCTTGCCGTGCGCCTGCTCTGGGGCGAGGGCGTGTCCGGCAGCGAACTGCCCGCACTCGACGCCTATGCCGAGGGCGATATGCCCGGCTCGATCCGCGTCGCCTGCGCGTCCAATACCGAAGAAGCCATCGACGGCCATTTCGGCTCATGCGAACGCTTTCTCGTCTATCAACTGTCGCCTACCGAGATGCGCCTGATCGCCGTGCGGCCGACGCTGGAGGCTGATCACGCCGAGGATCGCAACCTGTCGCGTGCCAGCCTGATCGCCGATTGCCAAGTGGTCTACCTGCAATCGATCGGCGGCCCGGCGGCTGCGAAGGTCGTGCGTGCCGGCGTGCATCCCGTCAAATTGCCCAAGGGCGGTCCGGCGCGCACAGTCCTCGCTCAATTGCAGCAGACTCTAATTAGCCCGCCACCCTGGTTGGCCAAAGTGATGGGCGTCGAAGCGGCTTCGCTGGCGGTCTATCGCGAGTTGGCCGAGGCGGTCGAAGAATGACTACCGGCATCACCGCCGAACTCCTCGATCAGGTGCTACGCCATGTGGCCGGTGCAGCATCGACCGTCCACGAAATACTGGCGCAGGATCTGCGCAGCGCGTTTCCGGGCCGACATGTTTCAGTCTGCAACGAGGATGATATTCCGCCGCGCCTCAGTCCGGCGGCGGAAAACGCAATCTGCCTGATTTATTACGTGGCTACCGGCGATCACTGTCTCAGTCTCACTAGCGACGCGGAAGCGGCTACCGGCATTGTCGTGGCCCTGCGTGGTGAAGACGATTGAACTGCATCCGGCCGCTTATGTTCCGGCCACGCACGATCCCTGCCTCGCCTGTCCGCACGCAAGCCACTGGTTGGCGAGCGGCGATTGTCGTCCGGGAGAGGTCTGTGTGATGTCCGCCAGCGGCCGGCAGATCGACAACTTCATGCGTGCCCACCCGGAAACCGCGCCGGACTATCTAGCGGACGCCTACTGGGAACGCCGTGCCATTGCCGTGCGCTATGCTCCGCTGGACACCGTGCGGGCACTGGTCGGCGATCCGGACGAAGTGGTGCGGCGCGTCGTCGCTACGCGTCTACCGCCCGACGAACTGCCGCGTTTGCGCCGCGATCCCGACCGCGAGGTGCGCATCAGCGTGGCCCAGCGCCTGCCAGCGGACGACCTGCTGTCGATGGCCGGCGATGTCGATTACATGGTACGCATCGTGGTGGCGCGCCGTCTCTCGCATGGCCGCCTGCCCCGTCTGATCGGCGATCCCGAACGCGAAGTGCGCAAGACGGTGGCGCAGCGCCTGCCGTCATTTGCGCTCGGCAAGCTGATTGCCGATCCCGAACCCGAGGTGCGCCGCATTGTTGCCGAGCGCGCCCTGCCGGACGATGCCGCACGCCTGCTTGCCGATCCCGACTGGGCGGTACGTTTTGCGGCGGCGGGTCGCGCGCCGCGCGCCGCCGTGCGTGCGCTGCTCGAAGACGCCGATGCCGAAGTGCGTCGCATCGCCTGGGAACGTCTGGCCGAGCCCGATAACGATGAAGAGCGCTGAACTCATTAAGAAGGCTATCCAGCGCGCCTGAGGCGCCTGAATCAACCGCAAGGAGCATTGCCCATGTCCGCTACAAATCAGGGAAGCAATCTATCCAACATCACCCAGGCGTTTGCCGAGGCCTGCGTGCAGGTGCCGGTGGCGCAGGGGCCTGCCGGCCTGGCGCGCGAACTCGCACGCATCGCGCCGCAATACGCCTTCCGCGAGGTGCTGGCGCGCGGCGGCTGGTATCGTCTCGGCGGCGTGGTCGATGCTCAGGGCCAGCATATCGCCGACGATCTCGAACGCTGGGCCGAGGAGCAGTTTGCCAGTCACGACGAAGACTTGGCGGCGATGGCGGCAGAGCATGGGGACAAGCAATTGCGTGCCACACGCCTCACCGGTAAGACGCACTACTGGGTGGCGCGCACCGGCGACGGCGCGGCCGACTTCGTTCAGCTCGAAATCGAGGAATTGCAGGAAGTGGCATGCCATGCGCTATTCGGCGCTGACGGCACGGCACCCGCGAGCATCGAAGACCTCGTTGATCCGCGTGGCGCCTGCGCGGGCGAACAGTCCGCGCTGGGCGTGCCCTTCTACACCCTGCGCCGCCTTACCGACGTCGCCGACTTCCTTGCCGGCATGCGCGCGCAGAAGCCCGAGCCGCAGCCGATCCATCGATTCGTTGAAGCCTGGGAAGCCAGCACCGCCAGCCACGCCACCGTATTCAGCAACCACTGGGTCGTCGCCGTGCGCGAACATCTTGACCGTTATCGCCAGCCGATTCGCGGCGCTACGCCGGTCGCGGCCTTGAACGGTGCCGCGCCGCGCTTCGAGAGCCCCTACGGCGCGCGCGGCCTTGCGCTGTCCGAGGCGTTGCAACGCTTCGACCGCCAGGTCGGCTATCCGATGGCCTGGTTCTTCCACATGCTCACCACCAAGAGCGTGCCGCACGCCGTCGCCACCGCCGTCGTCGAGGACTTCCAGGGCGGCTTCAACTACCTGCCCGACCGCGACGCGCAAATCGTGCGCGACTGGCTGCACCGTCCCTACGGCTTCTGAATCCCGACCATGGTGCTCAAACGCGACGCCAGTTGCCCGCTCTGCGGCGCCAAGATGCAGGCGGCCGAATTGCTCGACGCCTGCGGCGAGATCATCGACACCCGGCTCGGCGTACTCGCCTGTCGCTGCCCCCACTGCCAGGGCCACCTCGAAGTCGTGCCGGTGCCCGATCGCGTCGATATCGGCTATCTCGTCGGCAAGGACGCGATCCGCTTCGACGTCGTGCTCTCTCTGCCTTACGACGGTCTGACGGTCGAGCGTGCGGCGGGCGGCGCTGCGCTGCGGCTCAATGCGCCCGGACGCGCCTGGGAATTCCGCGAATAATCGCCGTACCCCCTTCGGGGCATTTCATCCCGTCAGTCCCGAAAAGAGGATTCTTTCCGGTCACGCCGAGTTTTTCTACCGCGCTTCCCGTTCCAACTCCGCCAACTCCTCCGCGTCGAATACCCGCGAGCGCGTATGGAAGGCCTTGCCTTCCGGGCCTTCGAGCGAGAAGGTGCCGCCGGTGCCTTCGATCACGTCGATGATGAGCTGGGTGTGCTTCCAGGTTTCGTACTGCGCCTTGCCGATGTAGAAGGGGCAGCCGCCGATGTCGCCGAGATACACGTCGCCCGGACCGATCATGATTTCGCCTGGGAGTAGGCAGTTGGCGGCGCTGTTGTCGCAGCAGCCGCCGGATTGGTGGAACATCAGACCGCCGCCGTGCTGTTGCTTGAGCCGCTCGATCAGTTCGAGCGCGGCGGGAGTGGCGACGACTTTTTCGACCATGTGAGTCTCCCTGGAAAAAACGGGGGCAGGCCATACGGACCCGCCCCCGCAACTCGCATTGCGCGAGGAGGAGGATCAGAAGAAACCGAGTTTCTGTTCGGCGTAGCTGACCAACAGGTTCTTGGTCTGCTGGTAGTGGTCGAGCATGACCTTGTGCGTCTCGCGGCCGATGCCCGATTCCTTGTAGCCGCCGAAGGCGGCGTGGGCCGGGTAGGCGTGGTAGCAGTTGGTCCAGACGCGGCCGGCCTGGATGGCGCGGCCCATGCGATAGGCGACATTGCCGTTGCGGCTCCACACGCCGGCGCCGAGGCCGTAGAGCGTGTCGTTAGCGATGGCGAGGGCCTCGGCTTCGTCCTTGAAGGTCGTCACGGCCAGCACCGGACCGAAGATTTCTTCCTGGAAGATGCGCATCTTGTTGTGGCCCTTGAACAGCGTGGGCTGCACGTAATAGCCGCCGTCGAGATCACCGCCAACCTGGGCCTGGGCGCCGCCGGTCAGCACTTCCGCGCCTTCCTGCTTGCCGAGGTCGAGGTAGGACAGGATCTTGGTGAGTTGTTCCTTGGAGGCTTGGGCGCCGAGCATGGTGTCGGTGTCGAGCGGGTTGCCCTGCTTGATGGCCTTGACGCGCGCCAGACAGCGCTCCATGAACTTGTCGTAGATCGATTCCTGGATCAGCGCGCGCGAGGGGCAGGTGCACACTTCGCCCTGGTTGAAGGCGAACAGCACCAGACCTTCGATGGCTTTGTCGAGAAAGCCGTCGTCGGCGTCCATCACGTCGGCAAAGAAGATGTTGGGCGACTTGCCGCCGAGTTCCAGCGTCGCCGGAATCAGGTTGTTGGCCGCCGCCTGGGCGATAACGCGGCCCGTGGTGGTCGAGCCGGTGAAGGCGATCTTGGCGATGCGTTTGCTGGTGGCGAGCGGCATGCCGGCTTCGCGGCCGTAGCCATTGACGATGTTGAGCACGCCCGGCGGCAGGATGTCGGCGATCAGGCCGACGAGGATCAGGATGCTGATCGGCGTCGACTCGGCGGGCTTCAGCACCACGCAGTTGCCCGCGCCCAGCGCCGGGGCAAGCTTCCACGCCGCCATCAGGATCGGGAAGTTCCACGGAATGATCTGGCCGACCACGCCGAGCGGCTCGTGGAAATGGTAGGCCACGGTGTTGTCGTCGATTTCGCTGATGCCGCCTTCCTGGGCGCGCACGCAGCCGGCGAAATAGCGGAAGTGGTCGACGGTGAGCGGAATATCGGCGTTGAGCGTCTCGCGGATCGGCTTGCCGTTGTCCACCGTCTCGGCGTAGGCCAGCAGTTCGAGGTTTGCCTCGATGCGGTCGGCGATCTTCAGCAACAGGTTGGAGCGCTCGGCAGGCGAGGTCTTGCCCCAGGCGGTCTTCGCGGCGTGGGCGGCGTCGAGGGCCAGCTCAATGTCTTCGGCGCTGGAACGCGCGGCCTGGGTATAGGGCTTGCCGTTGATCGGCGTGATGACGTCGAAGTATTGGCCCTTGACCGGCGGCGTCCACTTGCCGCCGATGAAGTTGTCGTAACGGGTCTGGAACTGGATCTTGGCGCCAGCGGCGCCGGGTGCGGCGTAAATCATGGGTCTCTCCTCCTGTTTTGTGCGCCGACGGACTGCCGGGCCTGAGCTCATTGCGCAGGGAGCGTGCCATGGGGCAAGTCGATGCCCAAGGTCATGATTTGTCTATGTTTGTTGTTCGGCGCGCCACGATGCTGCCGTCGCCATGGCACGTCCCGATTCGGCACACTGTCACGATTTGACACAGTGCCCGGCGCAATTCCGCCGATGTCTTGCGCGCGCCCGCGCCGCCGCGTATGGTGACAAACATAACAAGGTCGCCCCACGCGGGCAGGCCCATATTGGAGGAGAAGAAGATGCTGCCCATGCCCACGGGCGCGGCCTTGCGCCAGGCGCGCCATTTGCTGGTCGAGCGCGGCGAGACGCCGCCCGCCGCGCTCGTCGCCCCCGCCGTCGCGCGCTCCTGGCGCCGCTGCCTCGACGCCGGCCTCGCCCCGGTCGGCCGCCTGCCCGACGCGCCGCAACTCGACGCCCCGGCCGTGCTGCGCGCCGCCGAGCGCCAGCGCGAACTGGTCGCCCATGCGCGGCCGGTGATGGAATACCTGCACGCCCAGACGCGCGATTCCGGCAGCCTGGTGATCCTCGCCGACGACCGTGGCGTGCTGCTCCAGGCCATGGGCGACGCCGATTTCGTCGGCCGCGCCGAGCGCGTCGCGCTGATGCCGGGCGCTTCGTGGCACGAACGTCATCGCGGCACCAACGCCATCGGTACGGCGCTCGCCGAGGCCGGCCCGGTAGTGGTGCACGGCGCCGAGCACTACCTCGACCGCAACGGCTTCCTCACCTGCGCCGCCGCCACCGTGACGGCGCCGGACGGGCGGCTGCTTGGCGTGCTCGACATCTCCGGCGACCAGCGCGGGCGCCATCCGCACACCTTCGGCCTGGTGCGCGCGGCGGCGCAGATGATCGAGAACCGCCTGTTCGACGCGCGCCACGGCGAGGCGCTGCGCCTGCGCTTCCACCCGCTCGCCGAAGGCATCGGCACCGTCGCCGAGGGCGTCGTCGCCCTCTCCGACGACGGTTGGATCGTCGGCGCCAACACCGCCGGTTTGACACTCCTGGGTCTTTGCCCCGCCGACCTCGGCGCCACGCCCATCGCCCGCGTGCTGCAACTGCGTCCGGCCGACCTCGTCGACTGGGGGCGGCGCCACGGCGGCGAAGCCCTGCCCACGGCGAAGCGCGACGGCGCTCGGCTGCATGTGCGCGTCGAACCCGGCCGTGCCGCGCGCCGTCTCTACATACCGCCCGCCCCGGTCGAGAAACCCGATGCGCTGGCCGCCCTTGATAGCGGCGACGCGCGCCTGACAGCCGCCATCGATAAAGCGCGCCGCGTGCTCGGCAAGTCCATCGCGCTCTTGCTGCAAGGCGAATCGGGCGCCGGCAAGGAACTCTTCGCCAAGGCCTGCCACGCGGCAGGGCCGCGCCGCGACAAACCCTTCGTCGCCGTGAATTGCGCGACGCTGCCGGAGAGTCTCATCGAGGCCGAACTGTTCGGCCACGCGCCCGGCGCCTTCACCGGCGCGCGCAAGGAAGGCAGCCCCGGCCGCCTGCGCGCCGCCCACGGCGGCACGCTGTTCCTTGACGAGATCGGCGACATGCCGCTCGCCCAGCAGGCGCGGCTGTTGCGCGCCCTGCAGGAACGCGAGGTCGTGCCCGTCGGCGGCGACCGGCCGGTCGCCGTGGACTTCGTGCTGATCTGCGCGACGCACCGCGACCTCAAGGCCGAGATGGCCGCCGGCCGTTTTCGCGCCGACCTCTACTACCGCATCAACGGCCTGACGCTGATGCTGCCGGCCCTGCGCGAACGCGCCGACTTCGCCGCCCTCGTCGCGCGCATGCTCGCCGACCTGGCGCCGGGCCGCGACATCGGCCTCGCGCCCGCCCTGGCCGTTGCCTTCGCCGCCTATTCCTGGCCCGGCAACCTGCGCCAGCTCGCCAACGCCCTGCGCACCGCCTGCGCCCTGCTCGACGCCGACGCGACGCGCATCGACTGGCAACATCTGCCCGACGATCTTGCCGACGAACTGCGGCAGTCGCCGCCACCTGCGTTGGCGGCGCCCGCCAGCACACCGGCGGGCGAGAATTTGCAGGAACTGTCGGAAGCCGCCATGGCGCGCGCCATCGTCGCCAGTCGCGGCAACATGTCGGAAGCCGCGCGGCGCCTGGGCATCAGCCGCAATACGCTGTATCGGAGAATGCGACGCAGTGGTTGAAGCGGCGGGACTGCAAGACGGCGTCGCTCAACAGCTTCCGGGAGGGCAATTTTTCAGGTACTCCGGATGTTGCTCCACCAGCCAGCGGTGTGTCGTCTCGAGCAAAGCTGTCGCTTGCGCAATGCACTCGGCTACGGCTTCAGGCTCGATCGGATCGCCCTGATAATCGTTGACGTTGCGTTTGCGGCGCAGGGCATCCAGCACCACCCACGTCGAGTTGGGCAAGCCCAATGTCAGCGGCAAGGACTGGATCATGGTCTGGTGGTGCCCCGGCTCATTGGTCGATGGCCGATAGCCGCTCGCCATCATCGCGCTCAGCGCCAGTTGCATGATGGCCTTGTAGGCGGCGTCGAAGCGCGTTTCGTCGCTGATGATTTCGGCTCGTGCATCCAGAAGGTTGCGCTCCGCCGCTGCCAGCAGGCGCTGGATTTCCTGCGCCGTCGGCGCATGCGGCTTAAGCCGGCCGATCTTCAATAAGTTTTGCAATGTCATCGTCGTTGCCAATCAGCCACAGTTTGGGGCCATGCCGCACGTTGGAAGCGAAACCTTCGCCTGTACGAAACTTGCGCACGAAGTCGGCCGTCCGCATCACCGTTGCATTCACTTCGCGGCGCAGACGGTCCTGGGTTGGCGCCAAAGCCTGAACCACATCGGCGAAGCCCGCCTGACCCAGCACCATCACATCCACATCGCTGCGCGCCGTTTCCTGGCCCGCTGCTACCGAGCCATAAACGAAAGCCAACTCAATGTCGTCGGCGAGGGGCAGCAACGCCGCACGCAGCACATCGACCACGCCCACTGTCTTGCGCAGCAACCCGGCCAGTTCCTCGAATACCGGGCAGGCGGTATTGGCACGGTAATGCACCTGACGCCCGGTTTCCTGCCGCAGCAGCAGGCCGAGTTCGGCGAGCAAACGCAACTCGCGGTGCAATGAGCCGGGCGATGCTCCTGTCAGGCGCGCCAACTCCCGCACATGCAAGGACATATCGGGATGCAGCAGCAGGGCGGCCAATACCGCCGAACGCGTGCTGCCGAGAAGATGATGGGCCAGAGAGGTCATTGCTATGTTCTCAAATTTGCTTCAAATGTAGCGATATTGAGAACATGTGGCAAGCGAAGAAATCAAAAAAGTCGGCGCTGGTAGGACGGCGCTTCATTCGGTTCAGGGTGCCGCTTCAAGACGCCGCTCCTCTGCCCGTATGAAACGTGAAAGATGCGACGAGGCCAGACTGACATCCTCCGCTGGTAACTGGGCCTTTTCGTTGGCAAGGAATGTAGGCAACGCTTTCGGTTCCAGCACCCACAAATCCCTGCGGTTGGGACGACTGTCCTCGATGAACCAACCCGGAAATAGCACCACCGGCCGCACTGGATAAGTCTTGCCCGTACTCTCCGCTAGCAGACGTTGCAGCCAGCTTGCCTGTGCCTTGGCCTGAATGACCGGATTGCGATCCGGCTCGCGTCCCGCTGCTAGCAGGGTTTCGCCACTGAACGTGATCTTTGGGCTGCCTTTGGCCGGTTTGTTCCAGGTCTTCGTCTCGATGGTGAAGACCCCGGCCGGGCCGATGATGACGTGATCCACGTTGAAATCATCGCCTACCAGATCGTGGAACACGGCATAGCCTTGGCTGCGCAGTCCTTCCAGATGCTGGCCGACAGCCTTTTCGCCTTCCTCCGCGAGCTGCAATGCCTTCAACTTCGGCCGGTTCTTGACGAACTGCCATGCAGCGTAGCCAATCGCGATGACGGCAACCAGGGTTGAGAGCCAAGGCAAAGAAGTCGATGGAAAGTAATAGCGCAACCAATCCATCCCGGCCACGTAGGACATGAGGGCTGCCATCAGGAACGGCGCCAATATCTTGTCGTAAGCGAGGTCAAATCGCTGCTCGCGCACCGATTGTCCAGGGTTGCGCAGAGGCTTGTCTTTCAGTGGCGATTTGGTTTCTACCATCGCCTATACCTCCGCCGCCTGCAATTCCTTCAACGTCCGGCCGCGCCCGTCCTTCCAATCGACGCGGCCGTTGGCGCTGCGTCCCAGCACCACGGCCGCTGCCGTTGAGGGCGAACTGAAGACGAAATCCTGCGTGAAACGGTAATGGTCGCCGTCGCGCTCCAGCACGCCATTGCCGATCAGTTCTTGGCGCAGGTCGAACATCCCGCGCACATGCTGCTGCATCGACGGCACGGTTTCACCGACGGCCTGGGAACCGGCCTTGACGATGAAACCCTGCGTCGCCTCGTACCCGTGGGCGACCACGCCCTTGCCCTTGCAGGTCAGCAGTGTTTCTGCCGCCATGGCTATCGCCGGGGCGAGTTGTTCGAAGGCATGGATGCCCAGCACCGGCAACATGCCCAGCATGTTTTCCAGAAACACCTGCATGTCGGCGCGGTCCGCCTCCGACAGACTCGGTTCGGCGGGCTGGTTGGCATTGTCCAGCGGCAGGCGCTTGGCCGCCTTGGCCAGCCGGATCAGGTTGGCCTCCAGAAACTGCACATGGGCCTTGTTGAGCTGGCCGCTGCCACCCGCCGTGAAGCACACCGCCCGATTCCAGAAATCCTTCTGCGCGTAATGGCTCTCCAGCCGTGGGCGCACAGGGTCGCCTTCGCCGACGTAGAGCATCTCGCCCTCGCCGTCCTCGCGCGGGCCGAGTAGCAGATAGACGCCGGTCTGCTCTAATTCATCGCGCTGCTTGACCTTGGGCAAAAGGGCACGGGGGAAGATCAGCGCCTTGCCGATCCAGTTCGAGCGCTCAACCACGCGCAGGCCGTCGGGGTCGCCATCGGCGACGAAGATGCGGAGGGAGAAGGGTTTCACGTTATTCATTCAATGTGGCCTCTTCAGGCAAAGTTGCGCGAATCGTTGCCTTGAGCTTTTCGATGGCCTCCGGCAACTTGTCCGCTTCCCAAACGACTGTCAAATGATGATTCGTATCGAAATGCGTACCCTTCGCCTTGTCGTCGAAAACATCTTTCCGACAGGTGTAAATCACGGGCTTTCCAAGTCCTTCCGCGTAGCCTGCTTCCCAATAGGCACCACGGTTTTCGTGGGTCAGGTCGGCGATCAGAAAGCGGCTTTGCCGGATTTCCACCCGCAAGCGGTCATCAATCAACCCAGCCGGCTGCCCGTCATCAAGCCGTTTCAGATCAAACCCTGTTGCCTTGACCGCCGGCTTGAAATGCTCTTCGACAATCTGGTCCAACTCGTTGTTACCGAACGGCATCGCCATGAACGCATGGCGTCCGCTGGCCTTGCCATGCTGTAGTTCTTCAAATCGCTCCCAACCTTTCAAGGTCAACTGCATCGACGGGATAGCGTATTCACCGCTGACCATTTGCTTAACGATGCCGGAGATCAGGCCGGCTTTGACGGCTTGAGAGGTCAGAAAGCCGACGCTGATTGAGTCAATGGCACCTGTCGCTGCAATCGCGTCGTCAGTCATTGCAACCGCCGTTCCCATAGTGGGCTGTTTTTCTCCTAGCCAAAGAATGAGGTTGTCCAATTGCTCCAGCGGACGCGGCAACTCGGTGTTGCGGATGATGTTCTCCATCAGGTCGCTGGTCAGCATGGCCCAATGCTCGCGCTTGGTCATTCGGTAGAGGGCATAGCTGAGCTTGGCTGCAATACCCGCCCCTCTGGATAAATACCAAGCCATGTCATCCCTGACCGTCCCGGATAAAGAGTAGGAGCCACACCGGAGGCACTCAAAGAAACAGCGATCTCCGCGAGACTCGGTGTTCTTCAGTTCGGTTGTGCATACCGGACATTGACCCATTTCAGATCTCCTTAAAAAAGTCGGCGCTGGCGGGACGGCGGTCGGAAAAGCCGCAGCCAGATTCGCGCGAAGGCTCACGAAATGCCAGGTTGCAGACACACCAGCCCGCCGTTGCGAGCAGCCGGTCAATTACCAGCCTTTCCTGTTGTTCCATCTACACCATGGTTTTCATGCCGATTGATTGGCCGGCATCATCGCACAGAATCGGTGGGCGCCTCGCTCATGATGCGAGGCGCTCGTCCAGCAACGCGATGGCGATGGCCCGCTCGCGTGCGCTGCCGCCGCGTACGGCATCGAACAACACCAGCAATTCGTACAAGGCCGGATTGCGCGCAGCGGCATCCGGTACCGTCGGATACAAGGGATAGTACGTCGCGCCGCGCACGCTGCCCGATTTATGCGGCCAGACGGGGGGCGGCTCGTTGGGCTGGACAATCCTGTCCTTCAGCGGCATCGCCGCATAGCTGGTCGGCATGCCGCGCGTCATCTCGCCGTGCGTGGCCGGAAAGGCATAACGGGCGCCGTGTTGCACGAACAATCGTAGCGCCTCGCGGACCACCGTCGCCTTGCCCGCCGCATCCTTGCGGGCGAGTTGTGCCTGGGTGGCGCGTTCCAGCGCCGCATGCACCTCGGAAGCTGTTAGCCCCAATTCGCCCGCCAACACCGCATAGGTGGGCGGCGGTCCTTGCTCCAGCGACAGGCGGAGCAGGACCACCAAGTCCTGCGGACGAAGCATAACCTGAGGATTTGATCTTGCGCGCGCCATTTTCGTACCTGTATTCGCTATTCGCGAATAGCGAATATATGAAAAATAGCGTTTATGGTCAATGAATTATTGTCTGATGCCTTGTCGCGCCACCACGCGCCGGACAAATCGGGGCTGTTGATTGCCCTGTTTGCGACGCGATTCGTACGCTGCCCCGGATCTGCCCCTCCAGCCTATCTGAGCCGCTTTACGCTCTCGAAAATCCTGCCGAGGGCAGCTTCTTGCCTGTCGGCGCCTTTCTTCATGATCCAGAAGGTGATGACCAGCAGGCGCTCGCCGATCGGGGTGAAGATGAAGCCGACATTCGCGGCGCCAAATTCACTGCTGTGGGCGTCATAGGACATCATTTCGGATTGGATGCTGCCCACCATCATGGTCTTTTCCTGCTTCGATTGGGCATTGATCTTCACGCCTTGGTCATTGACGAGCCAATCGATGTTCTCGTCGATCAGTTTGTCGAGGCCGCGTTCGGATTTGGCGATTTCCATGAATACCGTGGCGACTTGATCCGGCGATTCGAGTTCCACGCCGCGCTTGGTCGTTTCCGGCGCCCAGGAGTCGGGAATCTCGACCGAAACGATAGGTTTGGATGGCGGGATAAGAACGGTTTCCGCTAGCGCCAGGCTGGCGGCAAAACCCAGCAGTGCGGCGCAGACGAAATTCTTGAAGCGCATGGCATTCTCCTTCTAGGTAAACAGTTTGAATTCTTGGGCCCGAACCGGCCAACGGTTGGCATCGTCGCACGAAGCGCTCGCGCCGCGTTTCAGTCCAGCGCGTGTTTCACCCCATCCCAGAAGCCAATGCGTGCCTGCACTGCCGCACGTGCGGCGGCTTGGGCTTCGGCGAGTTTGGTCGCGTCGCCGCCGACCAACTCATTCACCATACGCAGCGCGAGCGGGGCGTGGAAGTCTTCGTCGAGGTGGATGTGGCGTTCGAGGTAGAAGTGGAAGGCCGGCGCGGTTTTGGCGTCGATGCCCATCTTCGCCAGGAGGGCGCGGAACATCGCGGGGATGATGTGCTCGCGGCCGAGGGCGAAGGCGGCGCCGACGACGTGGGGTTTGCCGCTGGCGATGAAGTCGAAGGTGGAGCGCACGAAGGCGGCGGCGGCCGGCGGCGCCAAGTTGAGGGCCAGCGCGGCGTCTACGCCCTGCGCGGCGGCGACCTCGGAAAAGCGGATGGCCGGCGCGGGATCGGCGCCGACTTCGCGCATGGCGTCGCAGTACAGCTCGAAGTGGCTGGCGTGCGTCGGGTTGCCGGCGGCATCGGGCAGGCCGTCGTCGCATTCCTCGCCGACGACGATCTGGTTGATGAAGAAGCGCACCTCGGCGCTGCCGCGCGGCGTCCAGGGGATGGCGGTCGGCGCGATGTGGCCTTGCAGGCATTTGAGCAGGGACATGAAGTCCCAGACCGAATAGACGTGGTGCGCCATGAAGGCGCGCAAGTCGTCGAGGTTGCGGACGGCTGCGTAGAGCGGGTGGGCGTTGAGATCGACGCCGAGGTCGGCGACGATCTCGGGCGTGAATCTGGCAGGCGTAAATACGGCAGGGGCTAGCGTCATGTCAAAGCTCGAAAAAAAGCGCGCATCCTACGCTTCGTTGGTCAGTTCCTCGGGCATGCAGCCGATGGGCACGCCCAGCGCCTTGTCCGGGCCGGTTTCGAAGCGCACGAGGTAGATGTCCTGTTGCGGCAAGTCGGCGACGTGGCCGACATTCACCACCACGCCGCGCACGCCGGCGGGAGCGATCAGCGCGTTGGGTTCCACATCGGGAATCAGGCTGGCGCCGTCTTCGGCCAGTTCGTCGTTGTAGAGGTCGGTGGCGGCGAAAACCATCTCGCCCATTTCGAATTTGTTCATCGCAGCTCTCCGTTGCAGGTCAAAGGTTTTTGCGCCGTACCACCATCGCCGACTCTTCGAAGCCGAGCCGGGCGTAGAAATCCAGCGCCGGGGCGTTGTCCCGGTCCGCCAGCAGCGTGACGCGCGCCATGCCTTGGCCGCGCGCCCAGTCGAGCACATGTTCGATCAGCGCCCGGCCGTGGCCGCCGCCGCGAAAGGCGCGGCTGACGATCACATCTTCCAGCAGCAGCACCGGCGCGCCCCGCGCCGTGCTGACGGTGATCAAAGCATTTGCCATGCCCGCGACCTGTCCATTGACGCGCAGCACGAAGAGGCGGCCGAGTGCGGGGGTGTCGAGGATGAACTGGAGCCCCGCCAGCTGGCGTTCCCGCTCGGGTTGGAAGTCGCTTTCCAGCGTGAAAAGCTCGTGCAGCAGATCGGCCATCGCGGGCAGATCCTGTGGTGTGGCGAAGTCAATTGTCGGATTCATGACGAAATAAGCTCGGGTAGGTCGGTTCCTGCCAACAGACGTTGGTCTTCATCAGCGTGACGCTTCCAGCCACTTCAGCAAGTGCTGGTAGAGCACGTCGGGGTTCACCGGTTTGGCGATATAGTCGTTCAAGCCGGCCGCGAGGGCGATTTGGCGGTCTTCATCGAAGGCATTGGCCGTCATCGCCAGAATCGGTGTCTCGGCATACCCGGGCAGCGCGCGAATTGCCCGCGTGGCATCGATGCCGTTCAGATTTGGCATCTGCATGTCCATCAGGATCAGGTCATAGCGATTCTGCCCCGCGCGGGTAACGGCCTGCGCACCATCTTCGGCCAGATCGACAGCCAGGCCGGCTTCCTCCAGCAGTGCGATCGAGACTTCCTGATTGATCGGCTCGTCTTCCGCCAGCAGGATGCGGGCGCCCGCATGCTTGCGCTGCAATTGCGCTTCGGCCGCTTCCTGCGCAGCCGTTGGCGCAGACAGGACGGCTGCGGCGTTTGCCTTGCCCAGGCGGGCGGTAAACCAGAAGGTGCTGCCGACGCCAATTTCGCTCTCGACCCCGATCTCGCCGCCCATCAGTTGCGCCAGTCGCTTGCTGATGGCCAGCCCTAAACCGGTGCCGCCGTACTTGCGCGTCATCGAACCGTCGGCCTGCTCGAAAGCGGTGAACAGCCGCTGCCGATCCGCCGCTGCGATGCCGATGCCGGTATCCTGTATCTCGAAGCGCATCAATACATCGGTCGGGCTTTCTTCAAGCAGTTTGGCCCGCACCGTGACAGCGCCATGATCGGTGAATTTGATGGCGTTGCTGCCGAGGTTGAGCAAGATTTGGCCCAGGCGCAGGGGGTCGCCCGCGAGGTCGATGCCGGGCAGTCCGGGTGCAAGATCGAAGAGCAACTTCAGTTGCTTGTCCGCAGCCTTATGGCCGATCAGGCTGGTGAGGTTCTCCAGCACTTCGCCCAGTTTGAAGTGGGTTTGCTCCAGCGTCAGGCGCTCTGCCTCGATCTTGGATATGTCGAGGATGTCGTTGATGACGGCAAGCAAATGGCGGGAGGCCTGACTGATCTTGGTCAGATGATCGCGCTGTTTCTCGTCGGTCGCGCGGCGCAATGCCATGTCGGTCATGCCCATGATGGCGCTCATGGGGGTGCGCAATTCGTGGCTCATATTGGCGAGAAAGATGCTCTTGGCGCGGCTGGCGGATTCCGCAATTTCTTTGGCGACCGACAGGGCGGCAGTACGCTCTTTGACCAACTCCTCCAGATGATCGCGGTGCTTTGCCAGTTCGGTCTCCACCGCTTTTTGTTCTGTAATGTCTCTGAACTCGATAACCCGTGCGTCATGGCCTTTGAAGACAACGTTTTTGCCCCTGATGGCAAGGGGATATCTTGCGCCATCCTTGCGCAGGCCGACGACCTCATATCCCTCTGTGTAGCCGCGTTTGATATTGGCCAGCACGGTATCGAGCGACTCGGGCGCAATCAGTTCGAGGCCATTCATCCCGATCAAGGCTTCATGGGTGAAGCCGGTAATGTCCGACAAACCCTTGTTGCACTCGAGGATCAGACCCTTGTCGTGAATAATGATTCCGCCAAAGGAGGCGTTGCTGAGTTCCCTGAAACGTTCCTCGCTGCGCAGTAGGTCGGTGGTGCGTTCCTGCACCCGTTGTTCGAGGCTGGCGCGTTCTTTCTCCAGATCGGCAGTGCGCTCTTTCACTTGGCGTCGCAGCATGCGGTTCCAGATGACAACGCCCGCAATCGTCGCCAGCACGCCGCCCACCGCCAGCCAGAACCGCCAGTCGGCAAACAGGCTTGGGCTGGCCATGCCGATCCAGCGCTGTTTGATCGCGTCGCGTTCTTCAGCAGTGATGGCCAGCAACCCTTTTTGGAGAATGTCGCGCAGTACCGGTTGATTGTCGGGCGTGGCAAGCGCCAGCCGGATACTCAGACTGGCTTCGCCGGCCACGCGCAGATTGGCAATGCCTTTTTGCGAGATCAGATAGGAGGCTGTTGCCAGATCGACGACCGCCGCATCCGAGTGGCCGAAAGAGACGTTGAGCAGCGCCGCGAGATCGTCTGCCACCAGATCGGGTCGCAGCCCGATTGGCTTGCCGGTGAGATGTTCCGTGATGGCATAGCTCTTCACCAGCGAGACCGACAGACCGGAGAGGTTTTCCTCATGAAACTGCCCTGGGCGATCCTTGCGCACGAGAATCACATTGGGTACGACAACGAAAGGGTCGGTAAAAGTCAGGAACTTCTCGCGCTCGGGTGTCTTGGTCACGGCGTTGACGATATGGATGTCGCCGCTGCGGACGTTCTCGAAGATGTCTTTGAGAGAAGCAAACTGCCGCCGTTGAAACGAGGCGCCTATCTTCGCTTCGATGAGCTGTATATAGTCGTTCGCCAGACCGGCGGGCTTTCCCTGAGGGTCGAGAAAGGTGAATGGCGCATAGCCGGTCTCGACCGCCAGTACGGTGTGCGATTGGTTGTCCGTCAACCAGCGATGCTCTTCCGGGGTCAAGCCCGCAGTACCGCTATTGGCATAGGCAACGTTCGTCAGTGAAACAAGCAGCAACAGCGCCAGGATGGAGCGAGTTTTCCTGACCAGCCACAGCAAATCGGCGTGAATGTGCATAACTAAAGACTTAGAGTAGTCTTGAAGCTTCGATGCTACAACACTCCTGTGGCGTGGGGTTCAGGACAGGACGGCGCGGCGGTCGCCGTGTTTCTCGCGCACCATGGCGTCGAGCGCGTCGATCACCGCGTCGCTGCCGGCCTCGACGCTTTCGAAGGCGGCGTGGAGCTGGTCCTGTATCTCGAAATTGTGCTCCCAGCCCTGACCCATGAAGTCGAGGGCGCGGTGCATGTTCTGGTGCACGCGCGCATGTGGTGCGTCGACCTTGCCGAACGAGGGCAAAGCGCCGAAATTGGTGCGCGTCGCCGCGTTGCCGAGCCAGCGGCCGAGACGGCAGTTCTGCTCATCCACGGTGACCGCCTTCGCGCTGTCGCAAGCGGTGCCATGATTCACCGCCATGTAGCCGTTTTGCTTGTAGATGAAATGGTCGACCTTCGCCAGCGAGGCGAAGCTGACGTCGTGGATGTAGCGGATCTGCGTCAGCGCGGTGCCGGACGAGGCGGCCACGGCGGCGAAGCGGCCCTCGAAGTCGCCGATGGTGCGGCGCGATTCGGCAGCGATGTCGCGCATGTCCGTCGCGTCGCCCAGCATGCGCGTGGCGTCGCCTTGCAGCGTGCCCATCACCGCCGAAATGGCGGCGGAGGCGGTCTTGGAATTCTCCGCCAGCTTGCGCACCTCGTCGGCGACGACGGCGAAGCCCCGGCCCTGTTCGCCGGCGCGCGCGGCCTCGATGGCGGCATTCAGCGCCAGCAGATTGGTCTGGTCGGCGATGGTGGCGATCAGGCCGACCGAGCGCGTGATCTCCTCGCGGTGGGCGTTGAACGCGGCGATGGCCGCGCTGTTCTCCTCGATCTTGCCGCCCAGGCGATCAAGCGCGCCGACGACATGGGCGATGGCGGTGCTGCTCGCGTCCGCCGCCGCCGCGTTGTCGCTCGCCAGCCGCTCCAGATCGTCGGCGGCGGCGACGATGCCGAGCATGTCGAGTTGGCTGGTACGCATGTTCTTCAGCAGATTCTCGGCGTTGAGCTGGCCGAGGCGCGAGAGCAGGTTGTTGCGCATCTCGTGCTTGTAGTTGGCGAGCAGAATGTCCAGTGACTGATTGCCGCGCTCCAGCGCCTCGCGGAAGATGCCATGCACGCCCGAGGCCTGCATGTGGCGGTAGAACTTGTTTTCGCTCGCCGCCTCCAGCGCGCTGCGCTGCTCGCGAAAGCAGGTTTCGAGCTGGTCGAGCATGTTGTTGACATGCCAGCACACGGCGCCCAGTTCGTCGTTGCGTTCGATGCCGACGATGCGCGAACCGACCAGGCCGCTGCTGATCTCGCGCGCGACCTGGGAGATTTCCTGCAATGGGCGCAAGGCCGCGCGCAGATGGCGCAGATAGAGCAGGCCGCTGCCGATGCCGAAGAACATCAGCAGGGCGAGCCAGCCCCAGTCGGCCGGCAGCCAGCCGTGGGTGCCGATGCCGATGACGCCCGCGACGAACAGCAGGCCGTTGAGGAAGGCGACCTCGAAGGCGGCTTTAGAGAGAAAGGACGAATTCTTCATAGCGGGTCTTTTTTTCCGTCAGCACCTGAACGAGCCAGGCCATCGAAGCCGCCGCCGCGTCGCGGGCGCCGGCGCGCTGTTCTTCGCGCAGCATGGCCTGGTAGATGGCGGCGACGCTGGCGACCGCTTCCGGTCGCGGCCTGCGGCGCACCGAGAAGTAACCGACGGTCTTGCCCTGGGCATCGCGGTCGGGCGTGACGTTGGCGAATACCCAGTAGAAACTGCCGTCCTTGGCCATGTTTTTCACGTAGGCGAAGCATTCCTTGCCGCTGCCGAGGGTGTCCCACAGCAGCTTGAACACGCCGCGCGGCATGTCGGGATGGCGGATGATGTTGTGCGGCGCGCCCAGCAGTTCCTTCTCGGTGTAGCCGGAAAATTCGAAGAAGATCTGGTTGCCGTAAGTAATGCGGCCGGCGGTGTCGGTCTTCGACACGATGAAGTCGTTGTCGCGCATCACGCGTTCCCGCGCGTTCGGGGCGATGGGGTTATGCAAGGGAGCCTCCGGCACCGCCTGTTTGGCGCTAGTGCGAATAATTAACGATTTTCGCTACATCTAGCGATTCCCGTGCCCGCCGGCCCGGCGCGTCGAGAAGCGCATGGCAAGGGGAATTGGGAAAATCCGCCGTCGCTGCCTGTCGCGTTCCGCACAGCGGCTTGTCGGTAAGCCGACAGGCGCCAAAGGTTTCAGCCGATCAGCGCCACGGCCTTGATCTGCGCCCACAGCGCCATGCCGGGAACCAGGCCGAGGGCGGCGACGGAGCGGCGCGTCAGGCGCGCCAAGAGCGGCTGGCCGCCGGCGTCGAGACGGGCGAGGCAGAGGGCGGGGTGGGCGTCGTCGCCCAGAGCCGCGATGGTGACCGGGAGCGCGTTGACGATGCTGCTGTCGACCAGCGGCGCGCGCGCCAGGCTGACGTCGCGCGCGAGAATGCGCACGCGCACATGGCGGCCGAGCGGAATGCCCTTGTCGCGCACCCAGAGCCGGCCGCCGGGGAAGTCGACGCCGGCGAGATGCCAGGCAGCGTCGTGTTCGGCCACCGTGGCGTCGAGCACTACGCCCGCGTCTTCGCCGAGCCGGATCGGCAGGTCGAGCCGCGCCAGCGTTTCCGTCAGCGGTCCGCTGGCGAGCGCGCGACCGGCGTCGAGCACGACGAGATGGTCGGCCAGCCGTGCCACCTCATCTGGCGCGTGGCTGACGTAGAGGATGGGAATCTTCAGCGTTTCGTGGAGCTGTTCGAGGTAGGGCAGGATTTCTTCCTTGCGCGCGAGGTCCAGCGCGGCGAGCGGCTCGTCCATCAGCAGCAGACGCGGCTGCCGCAACAGGGCGCGGGCGATGGCGACGCGCTGGCGCTCGCCGCCCGAAAGACGCTCGGGTTTGCGGTCGAGCAGATGGCCGATGCCGAGCAGTTCGACGATGTGCGCAAACTCGGCTGCGGCGGGACGGCGCGGCGCGCGCTGGATGCCATAGTCGAGGTTGTCCTGCACCGCGAGATGTGGAAACAGGCTCGCCTCCTGAAACACGTAGCCGATGGGCCGCGCGTGCGTCGGCAGGAAAGTCGTGTCGTCCTGCCAGGTTTCGCCGTCGAAGACCAGCCGCCCGCCGGGTACGCGCTCCAGCCCGGCGCAGGCGCGCAGCAGCGTGGTCTTGCCCGAGCCGGAATGGCCGAACAGCGCGGTGATGCCGGACGAGGGCAGCGCCAGGTCCACGTCGAGCGTGAAGCCGGGGTAGTCGAGCTTGAAGCGGGCTTCGATCATGGCCGCCGCCGCGACGGATTCAAGGTGTAGAGCGCGAGCAGCACGCAGAAGGAGAAGGCCAGCAGGATGCCGGCGAGCACGTGGGCGTTGCCGTACTCCATCGCCTCGACGTGGTTGTAGATCGCCATCGACACGACCTGGGTTTTGCCGGGGATGTTGCCGCCAATCATCAGTACCACGCCGAATTCGCCGACGGTGTGGGCGAAGCCGAGGATGGCGGCGGTGAGGAAGCCGGGCTGCGCCAGCGGCACGGCCACGGTGAAAAAGGCGTCGAGCGGCCGCGCGCCCAGCGTCGCGGCGACTTCCAGCGGACGCTCACCGATGGCCTCGAAGGCATTCTGCAAGGGCTGGACGACGAAGGGCAGCGAGTAGAGCGTCGAGGCGACGACGAGGCCGGCGAAGGTGAAGGGCAAGAGGCCGAGGCCGAGGTTTTGCGTCAGCGCGCCGACCGGCCCGTTGGGCCCCATCAGCACCAGCAGATAGAAGCCGAGCACGGCGGGCGGCAGCACCAGCGGCAGTCCGACGATGGCGCCCACCGGCCCTTTCCACCATGAGCCGGTGCGGGAGAGCCACCAGGCGATGGGCGTGCCGATCAGGAGCAGCAGCACCGTGGTCAGGCCGGCGAGCTTGACGGTCAGCCAGATGGCGGCGAGGTCTGCGGCATCAATCATTCTTCAGGCGCGAAGCATTTAGCGTAATCGGCGCACTCACCGCAGGACGGCGCCGGGCAGACGTAGATACCGTCGCGCTGGCAATAGTGGCGATAGATGAATTTCTTCCACTTCATGTCGCCGGTGTTCTCCGCCGCCAAAGCGGGGAAGGCGCAGGTCATCAGCACGGAGAGTTCGCCGCGATTGGCGAGGCCCAGGTCCTGCCAGAGATGGTCGCGGCCGGCGCAGCCATACGCCACGATGCGCGCCATCCAGTCGAAGCTTTGCGCCGGTCCGCCGCGATAGTCGAGCAGCAGGGCGATCAGGTCGTCGATCTCGGGAATGTCTTCCGTCGCGCCGTTTTCCAGGCGCAGATGCGGGCCGGGGAAGTAGGCGCGCCACAGTGGCTCGAAGTCTGCGGCCGGCAGGCCCAGCATGGCCGGCATGATGCCCTCGTTCAGGGCGCGGCCGGCGAGCATGCTCGCCAAAATGGGGCGTAGGGGATCGGCGGCAAACTCGGCGCTGGCGGGACGGCGCAGCAGTTCGGCGACCAGCGCGTCGCGGCATTCGCGTAAGGGTTTCATGGCGTTCTCCCGAAAGTGACTTGCACATCGCACGGCGGCGCGGCGTATGGGGCCGACGTGACGAGCAGGTCGGCGCCGGCCGCCGCGTAGGCGGCGGCGTTGCCGGCATTGATGCCGCCGGCCGCCGCGAGCAGCGCCTGGGGAAACTCGGCGTGACGGCGGCAGGCCGCGACGTCGGCCGGGGAAAACTTCTCCAGTTGCAGCACATCGGCGCCGGCCGCGCCCCAGACGCGCGCTTCCTCCACCGAGGCGACCTCGACGACGATCTTCTTTTCCGGTTCGGCGCGCTTCAGGCGGGCCACGGTGGCGGCCGGCGCTTCATCGAGGAACAGCCGATGTTCGGCGAAAACCAACAGGGTTTCGGCCAAGCCCAGCCGGTGCATGGTCGCACCGGCACAGCGCATGGCCTTGATCGACAGCGCTTTGGTGCCGGGGACATTCTTGCGCGTGCAAGCCACCGGCACGCCGCCCGCTGCGGCGACGATGGCCGCAGCACTGGTCGCGATGCCGCTCGCCCACTCGACCAACACCTGCGCGGCCTTCCAGGCGCGGTGCAGACTCGCGGCGTCGCCGGCGGCTTCGAGCAAGCGCGCGCCGGCCGCGACAGGCGCGCCGCTGGCGACGACGCATGTCGCACGGGCGCCCGCCAGTTCGAAGAGGCGCACGGCTTCCTCGGTGCAGCAAACGGTCATGGTTTGGCGCGCGGCGAACGACAGCCGGCCCGGTTGCGCGCCGATGCCGAGCGCATGGGTGGTCAAGTCGCCGCCGCCGCTGTCGTCGTCGAGCAGGGTTTGCAACGCGGTGTCGGCAAGCCTGTGCACGGCGTCAATGGCGCGAGAACAGGTCGCGCAGCTTGCACAGCGTGGTGGTGATGTCGAAGCGCGTGTCGGCCAGCGCTTCGCCGCCGAGAATTTTTTCCAGCGCGACGCGCGGGTCGGTCTCGCCGGTGAGCAGCACCTGGGCGCCCCATTTCTCCATATGGCGGAGGTAGCCGTCGCCCGCGCTGGCCGCGACCATGATCGCCACGCCGTGCAGCGGATGCGGGCCGTCGTCCTGGAAATGGTGGGGCAATTGTTCCTTGGCGAGGCTGACGCGGACCGGCTCCGGCAAGGGCTGACCGGGTTGGCAGTCGAAGACCAGCCAGTCGCGGGTCTGGCCGGCGTGGCCCGAGACCTGAGACCAGTCGTGCTTGGTGGCGATGGCGATTTTCATGGCGAAGGCGTGGCGGGGGCGACAAAAGAATGGCTGAGCACACAGTCTAGCCATTCTCGTGCCAGCCGCTCAGAGGTCGTAGCCGTAGGACTTGATGACCTTGACGGCCGAGTTGCCGCGCAGGAACTTCATCAGCGCGGCGGCGGCCGGCTTGTCCTTGCCTTTTTCCAGCACGATGGCGTCCTGCTTGATTGGTTGATAGAGATTCGCCGGTACGACCCAGGCGGAACCCTCCGTGATTTTGTTGTCCTTGGTGACCTGCGACAGGGCGACGAAGCCGAGCAGGGCATTGCCGCTCTTGACGAACTGGTAGGTCTGGCCGATGTTTTCGGCGGTGACGAACTTCGGCGCCAGCGCGTCATGCACGCCGAGCGCCTTCATCGCCTCGACGGCAGCGGCGCCGTAGGGCGCGAGCTTGGGATTGGCCAGCGCGAGGTGGTTGAAGCCACCTTTCTTCAGCACTTCGCCCCGGTCATCCACGATGACTTCTTTCGCCGACCAGAGCACCAGCTTGCCCTTGGCGTAGGTGAACTGCGTGGCGGCGACGGCAGCGCCCTCCTTCGCCAGCTTGGCCGGCGTCTCGTCGTCGGCGGAGAGCAGGATTTCGAAGGGTGCGTTGTTCTTGATCTGGGCGTAGAACTTGCCGGTCGCACCGAAGGCGAGCACTGCCTTGTGGCCGGTGGCCTTCTCGAAATCGGCGGCGATATCCTTCATCGGCGCGGTGAAGTTGGCGGCGACGGCGACTTGCACCTCGTCGGCGAGGACGTAGGACGAGGCGAAGGCAAGTCCGATCAGGACGGACAGTTTTTTCATGGTGCTCTCCTTGGGATGTGAAAAGAAAATCAGGCGGCGACGGCGAGGAACACGCTGGAGGCCTTGAACACGGCGCAGACGCGGCGGCCGGCGACGATGTCGAGGTTCTTCAGGCTTTCGTGGGTGATGACGGCGGTGATGACATGGCGGCCACCGGGCAGGGCGACGGTGACCTCGGCGTTGACCGGTCCTTCGTGGATGCGCGTCACTTCGCCGCAAAAGCGGTTGCGTGCGGAGATGCGCGTGGCCTCGTCCATCACCAGCAGGATCGAGGACGACTTGACGAAAGCCTGAACATCCTTGCCGACGGCGAGGCCGAGGTTTTCCGCCGATTCGCGCGTGATGATGGCGGTGAGGTCGAGGCTGTCGTCGAGGCGGATGCGCACTTCGCAATCCACCGCGCCCTGTTTGATTTCCTCGATGGGCCCGGCGAACTGGTTGCGCGCGCTGGATTTCATGGACATTCTCCTCAGCAGTTGGCGGAAGCCGGCGATATCGGATTCCGGATTCTGGTCGGCGCTGTCGAGGCGTCCGGCCAGGCGGTCGATGGCGGCCTGGTATTCCTGTTCCAGGGCGCGGTAGAAGGCGATCAGGCGGCGGCCGTAGGCGGTCAACTCGGTGCCGCCGCCGTGCTTGCCGCCGGTGGTGCGCAGCACCAGCGGTTCTGGCGCCAGGTTGTTCATGGCATCCACGGCGTCCCAGGCCGCCTTGTAGGAAAGCGGCACGGCTTTCGCCGCCTGGGAGATGGAGCCGTGCTTGTCGATGGCTTCCAGCAGCTTGATGCGCGTGTCGCCGAGGAAGTTGCCCATGGCGGTATCCAGGGCCAGCTTGCCGTGCAGGGAGGGTTTGGTGTGCGCGTCGTTCATTGTGGCCTCGCGAGGGATTGCGCTCCGGCAAGGTTGCCGGCGACGGTTGGGAAGGTTTTGCGACACTCGTTGTATTGATTGCTACATAGCGGTGGGGATGGGCGCATGGGTTGAATCGATCAGGGAAAAGTCAGGGTTTGGTTTGGGGCTGGAGTTCGCGCCGCATATCTGCGAACCACGCCTCCAGCGCCTCGCGTGTCGGCGGCAGTTCCGCCGCCAGATGGCCGGTGAAGGCGCGCCAGCTTGCCAGGTTTTTTTCGGCGACTGCCGTGAGCAGGGGAATGCCTTCGCTCATCAGGGCGAGCATTTCGTCGGCGAAGCCCGCGCCGGAGGCCTCCAGCGCGCCGAAGCGATTGACGACAACCAGGTCGGGATGCTCGTCAAGCGCGCGGCGCAACACCATGCTGGCCGCCGCGATGCCCTGCGTATCCAGGCCGCAAGAGGTCGAACCGGCGCCGAGATTCTGGAACAGCGGATAGCCGTCGCCGCGCTCCAGATCGACGAGCAACACGGTGTCCGGCGCGTCGGCCAGGGTTTTCTGCACCAGTCCGCGAATGCGGTGACCGCGCTCCTTCAGCGCGTCGGCCAGGTCGGCGAGTAGGGTGTCGACGCCGCCACGTTCGGCATAGACGACGGCGGCGGCGGGCGGGCATTCCGGTACGGTGGCTTGCATGGACGGTCGGGGCGGATTCAACGCGGCATTTGCGTGCCGAAGGAGTAAAAACCGTTGAGGGGTTGGGCGCAGTCTACGCCGCCCGTCAGCCGGTAGGTGAGCCAGCGGCCATCGCGCATGCGCCAGGACGAGAGTTGTTCGGCATAGGTGACGATCTCGTAATACTCCTCGTCGTCGTCCGAGCGCAGTTCCGGGATGAGGACGCTGTGGGCGCAGAAGCAGAGCACCCCGTCCTCGTCGCGCCCCATGATGCGCTCGGCGGCCATTTCATATTCGCGGAACACCTCGAACTCCAGCGGGGCGATCACCTGTTCGCGCCAGGGGTGCGGCAGATGCGTGAGCCAGGCGATATCGTCCCGCCCGCGTTCCGAGGCAGGTGCTTGCCGGGGCGCGCTGTATGTTTCGCTACATAACGTTTGTGACATTGTCGTTCATCCTCCAAAATCGGTGCGATATGTGTGGAAAACCCCGCTGCGGCAGGGGGGTGCGGGTGGGCGGCAGCATGTCTGGCGCTGCGACGCAAACCCCATGCCAACAAGATGGCGGCGGCGCCCGCCGCGCCGTGTGCGTGGCGACAAGAGTGCATGTCCATGGCAGCGATCCGGTTATACTGAATCCGACATGTCTCGCTCGCGCCCCCCGATCATCATCGACATCGAAGCGTCCGGTTTTGGCGGGCACAGTTATCCCATCGAGGTTGGCGTGGCGCTCAAGGGGGGCGCGAAGTTTTGCGCCCTGATCCAGCCCGA
>Ga0209262_10000057_pt1 | contig 94475 bp, 68 predicted proteins | sample Lowcelwee11metaG_FD_187171 | JGI IMG/M metagenome (GOLD analysis project Ga0209262, IMG submission 187171) | Freshwater pond sediment microbial communities from the University of Edinburgh, under environmental carbon perturbations - Low... | ecosystem: Environmental > Aquatic > Freshwater >... | reverse complement strand
GGCAGGTCGAACTGTCGGCTCGCCTCCGAAACCGTCGTCTTGCCCTGGATGATCTCCAGTACCAATGAAGACTTCCGACGCGCGGTCCAACGCTTGATCTCTTCTTCCATCACTGCACTCATGGGTGACTCCTTTTCCAAGGTTACACCTGAGCAGGTTTTCACTGGGTCATTACAAAGGCGTCTACAACGCCCATGCGCACAAGGAAGTGAACAGTCTGCATCTGGCCGGCTACGGTGCCATGCTGCTGCGCGGCTCGGGCTACAACAACTGGGGCACGGGTTATCAGGGTTTCAGCTGGCAATACATCAACCGCCGCGCGGTGTCGGGCAATGTCGCGCTGATCGATTACCAGATCGAACGCGACGGCGGCACGATCTATTCGCCGTCCGCCACCAATGATCATCGCGACACCGAGATCGACCGCCAGGGCAATACCAAATTCGGCGGCGACGGCAAGTTCGGTCGCGGCGTGAGCGGGCTGGTCACCGGCGTGGTCGACATCGCCAGCGGCAGCACCGCCGGCACCCGCAACGGCGGCGTCGCGCTGGACGCGTTGCCCAACGGCAATCACCTGCGTCATTTCTTCATGGTGCAGCCCATGGGCGCCACGCCGGGCTATTTCGCCAGCTTCGACCGCGTGACCGCCCGCACCGATTACACGCCCAAGGCGACGCCGCTGCAGTCGCATCTGGTCTGGCATCCGAACGGCAATGTCGTCACCACCCGCGGCAACGAAACCGAGTACGAATGGTCGATCGCCGGCAACGCGAACGTAAGGCTGATCGCATTCCTCGCGACGCAGCCTTCCGCGCGGCGTCTGGTGGACGGCGCGCTGGCGCCCAACAGCGTCGGCAAATACCTGTTCGCGAGTTATCCGATGAACGCCAATCGCGTCGCCCAGACCGTCACCGTGCTGTACCCCTACGTCAACGGCAATGCCGCCACGCCGCGGCCCACCTTCACTCGCCTCGCCGGTGCCGGCTATACCGGCGGACGCGTGAGCCAGGCCGGCGGCGTGGTCGATTCGTTCTTCGAGACCCAAGGCGCCAACGAAGCCCTGCCGTTCCCCGGCGCGCGCGTCCGCGGCTCGGCCACGATGATCCGCCAAGTCAACGGCGCGCTGCGCTATTACGCCGCGACATCGGCGAACACGCTGCGCGTGGGCGACCGCGGCTTCGAGAGCCCGAGCTTCATCACCGCGGTGATCGACGGCGGCACGGGCAACGTTTCCGTCCCCAGCGGCGGCGCGGCGGTGACCTTTTACCACCCCGCGATCGTCGGCGTGGACGTGGATGGCGTCCGCAATCTGGCCGCAGCGCGCAACGGCAGCGTGACCGTCAACCTGACCGGCGGCGATCACCGCATCCGTCTGGTCGGCGTCGACGCCACCGCCGCCAACGGTTCGGCGCCGCTGCGCAGGCGTTGAGCCGAAGGCTGCACGCTGCAAAGCGCCAGATCCCGCCGACGGCCCGATGCCGTCGGCGGGATTTTTCGTGGCGCGCGTTGTCGCGGCCCACACCCGCACCTACACTGCCGACAGCTCCCGGCTTCGGACATCGGCATGACCTACACAGACACCGTCGCCCCGAATCCGGCGCGCTCATGGATGGCGCACATGTCGGCCGGGCTGGGCATCCTGTCGCTGATGGGCGTGCTGTGTTTCCACTTCCCGGAACTGCTGACCAGCAAGGAATTCCGCGCCACGTATTCGGAAACCCTGGCGCGCAATCTGTTACTGATCGGCCTGATCGCGGCGTTCGCGATGGGCACGCTCGCGATCCTGCGCAACCGCAACCGGCGCATCGCGTTGACCGGGGTGATCTCGGCGGCGCTGGCGGTGCTGCTGGGCGGCGCCACGGTGCACTTCAACGAGATTGAATCCACGCCCTACTCGCTGGGCCTCGACTGGTTCGTGATGTCGCTGTTCTTCTCGACGATCGTGTTCGTGCCGATCGAACGCATGCTGCACGTGCGCAACCAGTCGCCGCTGCGGCCCGAGTGGCGGACCGACCTCGCCTATTACTTCGTCGGCCACATCCTGGTGCAGTTCATCCTGATCGCGGTCACCGCATCCACGACGACGATGGACGCATTGATCGCCAGCGACAGCGTGAAAACCGCGATCCAGTCATGGCCGATCTGGCTGCAGTTCATCCTGGCGGTGTTCGTCGCCGACGTCTTCCAGGCCGGGCTGCACCGGATCTATCACAACGTGCCCTTCCTCTGGCGCTTCCATGCCGTGCATCACTCCAGCCGGCACATGGACTGGCTGGCCGGCTCGCGCATCCACCTGATCGAAATCCTGCTGACCCGCACCGCGGTGCTCACGCCGCTGGTGGTGCTGGGCTTCTCCCCGCCGGCCATCAACGGCTACGTCATCCTGGTCGGCGTGCAGGCGGTGCTGGCCCACGCCAACCTGCGCATCAATTTCGGCTGGCTGGAATACGTGCTGGTGACCCCGCGCTACCACCACTGGCACCACGCGCGGCACGCCGACTACATGGACGTGAACTACGCCATCCACCTGCCGCTGGTCGACATGCTGATGGGCAGCTTCAAACGCCCACCCGCGAATACCTGGCCCGAAGAATACGGCGTGATGAAACTGGAAACCGTGCCCACCGGCATCGTGGCGCAGACGCTCATGCCGTTGGGTGGCAAGAAGACCTTCGATGATTTTGTGGGGAAGGCGTAGGGTGGGGTAAGCGCAGCGCAACCCCACCATCCCGACGTATCCGCAACGATACGAATCAAACTGAAATCGGCCGTCTCATGAACGGCCGACGGTATTGCAGAGAAATGCGCGGCGTCGTTTGTGAATGCAGTTGCGCTGCGCCTACCCATCCTACGAGCTATTAGATCAGCCTCTTGGGCTACCCTCTAGTTCCGCAGATCGCCATTGCGGGTAAAATGCGGACAGTTATCCTCACCGAAACATTGAAACATCTGATCCATCAATCGCCGGACTACCGGCATTGGATTGTCGGACAAACTCTGCGCTTCTTCAACAAACTCTGGCTCTAAATGTATGGCTGATTGTTTTATTTTCTGGGTACTTGTTTCATACCCATCTACAGCTCTGAAATATAGGCCATGGTCGGATACGTTAAGAAGCGATAAGGACACTAGCAAGGAACCGAATATTCCAGATTTTTCCATCAGATTCGATATCTGAGGCAGCAAATCAGACATACGATCCACGCTCTTTTTTGTTTGTAGCCTGCCGTCAATCGAGCCTGTCATTGTGATTTGCCAAGCGGCATCCACGACGCCATTACGGTGCCATTGAAGACAATTAAATGTAGGACTTATAACTGGCTCCGCGAGGGTCATCACAAGTCCATGAATATTGTATCTGGAGTTCATTAGACAGTTTGACCAAGTTACTGCGGAGCGCCTGAGCACCGAGAGGTCGGGACGATTTCCTGATGCAAACGCTGACAAAGGAAGAACCTGGAGAAAAGCTATGCGTTCATTTATCGCGGCTGCTTGTGATTCTATCACTCCACTTCTCGCAAGCCTCCAGTTTTCTAAGCGCTGACTCATGCTTTGGCGCCCAAGAAATGCGTTTCCAAGTTGCCTGTAATCCATATCGGCATTCCTCGTTCCGGTCCTTACAGGAAACCGCTGCCATTCGGACAAAGTGGCCTGAAATGGTCCTTCATACTGTTCTGGCACGACAGCAGCAAGTATGGCCCCGTGCTGCGTATGGATAGGCTGGATAGCCAAACCCGTGATCCTTGGATAAATGTGATTGCGTGCCTTTGTTTGCAGTCGTAAAGCAAGGTCATCGACATTTTCATCGATACCGATGATTGCTTTTGCTCTTCCATCGGAAGTCTGCTCTATTCCGTAAAGAAGTGTGCCGCCTTGAGCATTTGCAAAAGCGCAAAGATCCGTAATGAAGGACTTGATACCCTTCTCTTCGTTGGAAGGAGGCACCTTCTTGAAGTCCAAACGTTGCCCTTCCGGCTCCCCATCAATGATTAGGCGTTCAATCCATTTTTCGTCCATACCAAATCCTACCCCATAATTCTTGGACACACTCGGGAAACGCGGCCAGAGTCTAATTTTCAAGACAGTAAAGCGGAATTCGCTTTTCGAATCCCGCCCCAATGTTTGACCGGCAGTAAAACGTCGGAATCGCCTTCGGCGGTTCCACCCTACAAAGGTCTGTTTTTGATTCGAAAGCTAAACTAACCGAAAGAATCTCGCAAAGCACCGCTACCAAAACTCCTCCCCCTCCCGCTCACTCACAACCTTGACACTGTACTCCGCCATCCTCCGAATCAAATCCTCCGGGAACGGCTCATCATACCGAACCCGCAACATACGCTCCGTGGTGTCATGCGCCTCCAGCTCCTCGCGGAAATGCTCCAACGCCGCAGCGGGCGGAGCAAAGCTCAGATGCGCCTTGTGCGCCGAGAACGCATACACGAACCGCGGTTCGACGAAGAACGGGTTTCCCCATTTGATGGTTTCCTCGGCCTTGGGCGCAGCGCGCTTGAGGATGGCGTGCAGCGCGCGCAGATGCGGCTGGCCGGCGCCGGGGGCGGCGCGGATGTACTCGTCGATGGTGGTCGGGCGTGGGTGTGCCATCGCATGCGCTCCGGGTAGGATTGCTCCCGGATGTTGCATCAGCTTTCCGCGAATGACCATCTCCGCAACGACGAGGGCGAACCCATGACGCAGTCCGACGCGAACGACGACCTCACGCCATCGGCGCGCATCACGGCGCGGATCGCCGCACTCGGCGACTGGCGCGGCGACACGCTCGCGCAAATGCGCGCGCTGATCCACGAGGCGGACCCGGACGTAGTGGAGGAATGGAAGTGGATGGGCACGCCGGTGTGGTCGCACGACGGCATCGTGTGTACCGGCGAGTCGTACAAGGACAAGGTGAAGCTGACCTTCGCCAAGGGCGCGTCGCTGCGGGATCCAACCGGGCTGTTCAATGCGAGCCTGGACGGCAACATGCGTCGCGCGATCGATATCCACGCGGGCGAAGCCGTGGACGCGGACGCGTTCAAGGCGCTGATCCGCGAGGCGATCGCATGCAATTCCGCAGCGAAACCGAAGCGCGCGAAGAAGCCGAAACCCTGAGGAAATCGGCGCGCGACCGGGCGTAAACGCGAGGCGCAGGTGCCGCGAATCGTGCGCGGAAATGCCGATGCCGATGCCGGCGAATCTGAATGGGACGGTCCAGCCCGGGCGGGATTTGCCCGCATGCTGTAGGATGGCCGCACAAAACGCTGCATTCGCGCGTTGCGTCCCGAATTCCAGACGGCCCCGCGGTACCCGCGGCCCTCGCTTCCATCCGGCTCGCTCCGCTCCCTTTCCTGCGTCCGCACCCATTCCGGGACGACGCCCACCGGGAGCCATCATGCCCACGATCCACGCTTTTCCGTTCGTTTCTGCTGCCAAAGGCACCATCGCGGTCTGTTCTTGAACGCGGTCGCCCGCGAAAAGGGAGTGCATTGCAGCAGTTGCGATGCCCTGTGCTGCCGCCTCACCGTGGTGCTGTTCGAGGAAGACGCCATTCCGGCGCACTTGACCGAGCGCAACGAACAGGGCGTGACGGTCATGGCACGCGATGCCGACGGCTGGTGCGTCGCGCTGAACAACGCGCGGATGAATTGCGGCATCTACGAAACGCGTCCGGCGATCTGTCGCAAGTTCACGATGGCCGGGCCGTATTGCCGCGATGTGCGCGCCGAAGCCAGTCGTGCGCAGCATTCCGTTCCCATCACTCTGGTGCGCTGAGAGGTTTTATCGATGCCCCGCAAGTCAAACGCTACTGCCAACGCCGCTGCTGCCACGGATGCAGCCGCTCCCGCCGCCAAGCCGGCACCCGCGCCGTCGACGGCCGCCAAGTCCGGCACCGGCGATATTTTCCGCAAGCCCAAGGAAGACAAGCGCAGCGCGCTGACGCACGAAAAGATCGCCGATGATCTGGTCGCCTTCCAGCGCGCCGGCGGCAAGATCGAAGTGCTGGGCAATACCCAGACGCTCAAATCCATCAAGCCGCCGGAAACGCCCGCGGCCGCCACCTTGCGAAAGGATCGCGAAGCCGCAGCGGCGACGCCCGCCGAGTGATTCGAGCCGCCGCAGACATGCGGCGGTCTGGTATTCGCGATCACGTCAAGCCGCGCGTGCGCCCATGCCGCGCGGCTCTTCGATCTGCTGCGCGCTCCCGCTGATTGCGTTCGGTCGAGGCCAGACGCTGCGCCGCTCAGAGAGCCGGTGTTGTGGGCGCGATGAAGGGATCGGGATCGCGATCCAGGCAGCTCTGGCCGCTGGGCGAGAAGCGGGCATCATGGGTGCAGGGCCACAACTCGCGCGGCACGGTGTTGCGCAGGTCGAAACGTTGCCCGTTCCAGACCAGAAAGCCGAAATGCGCGATATGCACGTCCCCGGGATAACCGGCGGAAAACGCACGGGGATGGTCGCGCGGCAGGCCGCCGCCATCGCCCAGTTCCACGTACAGCCGCAGCACCGTCACTTCGGGCAGGCGACTCATGTCCACCGACACACCGGGATGCGCGCCGGTTTCGTCGTGAACGGCATAGCTTGCGCGGTCGGATGCGCGCAGTAGCGGATCGTCCGGCAATACCCGGCGGGTGACGTCGTGGACGCGCTCACCGTCGAGGCGGTAAGCGGTGAAACCGAAACGCGGCGCGGCGCCGGCCTGGATTCGGGCGGCGCCCTGCTCCTCGTCGAAAACGCAGAACCTGCTGCCGACGCGTTCGCCCGGCACAAGCAAGGCCTTCAGCCCGACGCAGCCGTCGATCTCGCTGCCGGTCTGCAGCAGATACACGGTGTCCTGCGGTCGCACGGCGGCCAGGGTGCGCACGGTCGCGCTGAAGTACAGGCCGTCGGCTTCGTGCTTCAGGCGCAGGTAGCGGTCCGGTGGCCCGTCCTCGTTCGGCACTACGAGGATTTCGGCGCGCTGCAGCATGCCGCGGCGGGCCGCCAGCGGCAGCCCGGAATCGGCGGTCTTCAGCCCCAGCAGCAGCCGTTCGATATCCTCGGGCGCGCGCTCCAGCGGCGACCAGGTCTCGTCGTATTGCGCCATCGCCAGTGCCGGCCACAGCGCGACCATCGCGAGTGCGGCATAGGCGCGGCGATGCCATTCCTGTCTGCGCGTAACGGTCGTCATTAGCCGAAGTCCGTGAAAACCTGCCCGGATCATGCCACAGCGAAAAGCGCGGGCTTGCGCCCGAATCGCATCTCCGCGCTGCGAACGTGCCGAACCGCCCGTGCCAAATCCGGCGGACCGGCTCTACACTCCGGACATGAACAGAACCCACAGAACCCGCCTCGCGCTCGCCGCCCTCATCGCCCTTACGCCCACCGCCCTGCCCGTGCTGGCGCTGGACGGCAAATGGACCCCCGAACAGGTCCTCGACATCGACCCCAAATGGCTGAAGCAGCAGGGCCTGAAGCTGCCGCCGTCGGCGCTGTGGGACGGCAAACGCGGCACCGGGGTGCTGACCGGCACGGTGAACATCGCCGGCTGTTCCGGGGCGTTCGTCTCCGATACCGGCCTGATCATCACCAATCACCACTGCCTGTTCGGGCTGGTGCAGGAACACAGCACGCCGCAGCGCGACCTCATCACCAACGGCTTCCTGGCGCGCAGCCAGGCCGAAGAACTGCCGGGCAGCACGATGCGGGTGGAGATTCCCAGGCGCTTCACCGACGTCACCGCGAAGATCCTGGCGGCGGTGCCGGCCGGCGCCGAGCCACTGGCGAGGCTGCAGGCGATCGACGCGCAGCAGAAGGCGCTGGTCGCCGAATGCCAGCGGCAGCCGGACACGAAGTGCAAGGTCGCGGCCTTCGACGACGGCGTGACCTACACGCTGATCGAATCGATCGAGCTGCGCGACATCCGTCTGGTGTACGCACCGCCGCGCGCCATCGGCGAATTCGGCGGCGAGGTGGACAACTGGTCGTGGCCGCGGCACACCGGCGATTTCGCCATCGCCCGCGCCTGGGTGGGCGCTGACGGCCGCCCGGCGGAACGCGCTGAGGGCAATCGCCCTTACGCGCCGGAATTCTTCTTCCCGATCTCGAAGCGCGGCCTGGACGAAGGCGATTTCGTGATGGTGCTGGGCTACCCCGGCATCACCTACCGGTCGCTGATCGCCGAGGAAATGCGCGAGCGCCGCGAACGTTTCTTCGTGCGCCGCGAAGACGTGTTCGGCGAATGGATTTCGCATCTCGAACGCAGCAGCGGCGACGATGCAGAGGGAAAGATCGCGGTCGCGGCGAATCTCAAGGGCATCCTCAACCGCCACAAGAACGCGCAGGGCCAGATCGCCGGCCTGGACCGCGGGCGGATGGTCGACAAGCAGGCCGCGCAGGACGATGCGGTCGCCGCATGGGCGGCGCAGCATCCCGGACACGCCGCGGCGGTGGCCGCGCGCGACGCGCTGCGCGTGGTGCTGGCCGAACGCGAACGCACCTGGGAGCGCGATTTCCTGCTGAATCTCATTCCGATGGGCGCCGAAAGCGTGGCCGGCGGCATTCCGCCGCTGCCGAAGAGTCTGTATTACGGCGCCAGCCTGGCGCACAACGCGCACGAACGCGCGAAGCCGGATGCGGCGCGCGCGGCGGGCTACACCGAAGCCGAGCAGTCGAAGCTTCGCGAGCGTCTGCGCCGCGAGCAGAGCAACTACTTCGCCGCCGCCGACCGGCGCGTGTTCGCGGCGCTGGTGCGTCGCGCGCTGGCACTGCCGCAGGACCAGCGCATCGCCGCGGTCGACGCGCGCTTCGGCGGGCTGTCGTCCGAACAGATCGACGCCGCCATCGCCGCGATGTACGCAGCCTCGCCGTTGCTCGACCCCGCAGCGCGCGACGCGATGCTGGGCGAAACCATCGACGCGCTGACCGCGCGCAAGGATCCATTGCTGGACTTCGGCATCGCCTGGAACCGCGACCTGCGCGCGCTGCGCGAACGCGAGCGCGACTGGAACGCGCGCAGCGCGATCCACCGCCCGGTGTGGCGACGCGCGGTGGCGGGTGCGGCGGGCAAGCCCATCGCGCCGGACGCCAACGGCACGCTGCGCATCAGCTTCGCGCACGTGCAGGGCTACGCGCCGCGCGACGGGATGCGCTACACGCCGTTCACCACGCTGGCCGGCGTGCTGGAAAAAGACACGGGCAAGCCGCCCTTCGAAGTGCCGGCGACGGTCCGCGACGCCGCGCAGCGCGCGGGCGCGATGCGGGTGAACTTCCTCGCCGACGGCGACACCAGCGGCGGCAATTCCGGCAGCCCGGTGATCGATGGCCGCGGCGCGCTGGTCGGCATCAACTTCGACCGCGTGTGGGAAAACGTCGCCGGCGACTTCGGCTTCAATCCGGCCGTGTCGCGCAACATCAGCGTCGATATCCGCTATCTGCTGTGGCTGCTGAAGGACGTGGAACATGCCGACGGCCTGCTGCGGGAGCTGGGCACCGGCGTGGATTGACGCGATATGATCGCTCCGCGACCGCCCGGCACTCGCCCGGGCCGCTTCGGACGGGACGGCGGCATCGAGTCGACACCATGGACCGGTATGTGCGTACAGGGCCGATGGACCGGTGATGCGCACAGAAGGCCGATGGATCGGCCGATCGCTGCTTCCGCAGGCGTTCTACCGGTTTCACGCGGCACTGCACGGGCAACGACGCTATGAATCTCACCGATCTGATCAATCGGCGCGCATCGGTGGAAAAACCCGAGCTGGAAGCGCTGGCCGCGGCGCTGTGGCCGAAACTCGAACGCCTGGCCGCGCACCAGCTGCAGGGCCGCCGCGGCCTGACCCTGCAGGCCTCGGACCTGGCGCAGGACGCCTACATCGCGCTTATGCACGAGTTTCCGGGACGGTTCAACAACCGCGAACATTTCTACGCGCTGGCGGCGCGGATCGTGCGCAACATCGTGGTCGACTACATGCGCCGGCGCAGCGCCGACAAGCGCGGCAGCGGCCTGCCGTTCGAGCGTCTGGACAGGATCGAGAACGAGGTGGCGGCGCCGATCGACGACACCGTGGACTGGATCGCGGTGGACGCGGCGCTGACCGTGCTGTCGCAGCATCACGAGGCCGCTGCGCAGGTGGTCGAACTGAAATTCTTCGCCGGCCTGACCAACGAACAGATCGCCGAAGCGATGGGGCTGTCGCGCGCCACCGTGATCCGTCATTACCGTTACGCGCGGGCCTGGCTGATCGATCACTTCGGCGCGGAGCCCGGCGCGGATGGTTGAGCACACGGAAGACGGGACGACCAGGGACGGCGGCGGCGAAGACGATGCCATCGACGAAGCGCAACTGTTCGAAACGCTGTGCGAACTGGATCCCGGGGCGCAGGCGCAGCGGCTGATCGAACTGGACCGCACGCATCCGGAACTGTCGTCGCGGCTGCGGCGCCTGCTGGCGATCGACGAAGCCTACGGCACCCACACCGCGCGCAGCGTGCTGGTCACGGAGTTGCCGGATCCACTGGGCGACATCAGCGACATCGGCGCGTTCCGACTGGTGCGCCAGATCGGCCGCGGCGGCATGGGCGTGGTGTACCTGGCCGAACGGCGCAGCGGTTTCGAGCAGCAGGTCGCGATCAAGATCATGCCGCGCTTCGCGATCGACGACGCCAGCCGAGAGCGCTTCGCGCAGGAGCGCAGGATCCTGGCGCAGCTGCGGCATCCGAACATCTGCAGCATCCTCGACGGCGGCGAACTGGCCGACGGAACGCCATGGCTGGCGATGGAATACGTGCCGGGCGAAAGCCTGTGCGCGTGGTGCGCGCGCCATCGCAGCGACGCGCGCGAGCGGATCGCGCTGTTCCTGCAGCTGTGCGACGCGGTGCAGTACGCGCACCGCAATCTGGTGATCCATCGCGATCTGAAAGACAGCAATGTGATGATCGACGAGCGCGGCGCGGTGAAGCTGCTGGATTTCGGCATCGCCAAATCGCTGGCGGCGATGGCCGACGCCGGGCAGACCGCGATGCAGGATCGCTTCTTTTCGCCGATGACCGCGGCGCCGGAGCAACTGCGCGGCGAACGCGCCACGGTGGCGGTCGACGTGTATGCGCTGGGCGCGCTGCTGCACCAGTTGCTGTGCGGCGTGCTGCCGTTCGAGCGGCCGCAGCGCGACCCCACCGAACTGCAGCGCGCGATCCTGGACACCGTGCCGCCGCGGATGAGCGAGGTGCTGCAGCGCGAGCGCGCCGCGCCAGCGGCAACGAACGCGCTGCCGGCGCCATCGATCGGTGCGCAGGCGCTGCGCGGCGAACTCGATGCGATCGTGGCGCACTGCCTGCGCAAGGACGCGTCCGAACGCTACGCCGAGGTCGGCGATCTGGCGCGCGATCTGCGCGCCTGGCTGTCCGGTCATCCGATCTCGATTTCGCGCAACGACCGGCTGTATCGGGTCGCGAAATTCCTGCGCCGCAACCGGGTGGGCGCGACCGTGGTCGCGCTGGCGGCGGGCAGCGTGTTGCTCGCGCTGGCGGTCACGCTGTGGCAGGCATCGCAACTGCGCGCCCAGCGCGACGCGGCGCAGCAGGCGCGGGCGCGCTCGGAGAGCGATCGCGACCGCGCCCGCGCCGTCGCGTCGTTCATGCGCGGCACCTTTGAACAAGCCGATCCGGGCAACGCATCGGCGGGCGGCCTGCTTGCGCGCGAACTGATCGAACAGGGCAAGCGCCGGCTCGGCGAACTGGACGGCCAGAAGGACGTGCAGGCCGAACAGGCGCTGCTGCTGGCCGAGATCGACGCCGGCATGGGCCTGCTGCGCGAAAGCGATGCGACCTTCCGCGCGCATGCGCCGGCGATCGAAGCGCTGTCCGCCGTGGACCCGGACGTGCGCTGGCGCGCAAGCCTGCTGCGGTTCTCCAACCGGCGCGAACTCGACGCGGACGGTCCGCAGCTGGACGCCGAACTCGCGGCGCTGAAGCGGCTCGCCGACACCCCGGAAGCGCACGTCCAGGTGGCGCGTCAGGAAGAACGCCTGGCCGCGCGTCGCTCCCAGTTCGCACGCGCCGCGGAGATTCTGCAAGAGGCATGGCGGCGGCATTCGGCCGCGCTGGACGAACCCTCGAAGCTGCGGCTGCGGATCAATCTCGGCGAGGCACTCTTGAATACGGACCGCGCCGACGATGCCCGTCGGATCAGCGCGGGCATCGACCGCGATGCGCTGCGCGAGCACGATCCCGCGCTGCAGATCCTCGCGCTGGCGCTGATCGTGCGCGAACTGGATGCACGCGTGCGCGATCATCAGGGCGGCGACGACACCATGCTGCAGGCCGACCGCGAGGCCCTGATCCAGGCCATCGGCGATCGACAGGCGGCGGCCGAACGACTTTACGGCAGCGATTCGATCCAGGCCGCCAGCGCCTACATCTGGTCCGTCGGCATCGCCACCGATCCGCAGCGGCAGGACGCGCTGATGCAGAAGGCCTACGCCATCCAGCGCGCGAAGCTGCCGCCGTTGTCTTCCGCGCGCGCGCGCGCCGAATTCGTCATGGCCCGTTACCACCTGGACCTGCGCGATCGACCGGATCTGGCCGAGCCGCACCTCGCGCAGGCGGTGGCGATCGGTCGCAAGGTGTCGTCGCGCGCGCACGCCGATGTGGTCACGTTCGAGCTGCAATGGGCGCGGACCCTCAACGCCATGGGCCGGCATCGCGAATGCCTGGAGCAATTGGCCGCCCCGCCCGGCAACCCCGAGGACATCAAGGACGCGGGCCGGCTCAGCGAGTTGCACCTGGAGCTGGCCAAGGCCGCGGTCGCGCTGCGACAGCCCGCCCAGGCCCGGGCCGAGATCGCCATCGTCAACGCGCTGTGGCAGCGGCTCGGCAAACCGCTCCCGCCCCGACCCGCCGAGACGCTGCGCGCGATCGAGCGCTCGCTGACGGCGGCCGGCGCCGGCATGTGATCCGCTCCTGCCCCGGATTGCGCTCCAGCTACCAGCAGGTTCGCGAATCGAGGCCTGCCGGAGCCGCCACGGATGGCCGCTTCGCCGGGTCGGAGGCTCGAACCCGCGATTGCAGGAGGTCCTGACGACGTGACCCGGGCGATGCACTGCATGCGACGGGACCCGACCGACGAGACTCGATCCATGAGACGCCACTCGCCGAAAATCGTGCGTCGGTTGCGCGTTCGACAGGATCGGCCCGGGAGAGCGCGGCCCGGGAGAGATCAGGCCGACGCATCGGCACCGCCGGCGAAAGCCGGTGCCAGCATCACAAGCCCTGGATGGGCAGGCCGCAGCGCTGCGGCGGGGTCCGAACGCATGGAGTGCGCCAATCGACAAGCGGCTGAAACTTCCATTCCCCCCGGAGACATCCATGATCAAACGCATCGCTTCTTTCGTACTGTTGGCGGCCTGGATACCGCAGGCCCACGCGTTTCCGCCCTGCCCCATGGACCCGATGGAATACGGGCCGCCTCCCGAGGGATTCACCGTGGCGAACGCGGCCAGAGTGGGCACCGAAGCCGCGCCGTGGTTCAAGGCGGACTACCAGTTCGTCGGCGATCCGACGATCATCGGTCAGATCGCGCCGACGCGCGCGATCGACCTCACCGTCGATCCCAAAACCGGAAAGTGCCGGGATCGCGACGGACTGCCGATCCCGGGCGCGCACCTCTCGGCGGGCACGCTGCAGCTCGACCCCAGCTACGCGCCCAGAAGCGGCTTCGGCGTCATCGATCTTCCCTATCTGCCGCGGGTCGCCACCCATGGGCTCAGGGTGGAATATCGGCTGGATTTCACGGTCGACAACGGCCTGCTGTTGAATCCGGCCGATTGGCTGGACGTGGTGCAGCTGGATTTCTTCCGCAACGGTTCGGCCGAAGTGAAATATCCGTTCTCCGTAGCGAGCGTGTACCGGGTACGCAAGACCCAGCGCAACGATGTCCATGCGACCATCGAAATCATCGAGTCCCGCGCCTTGCCCCCCGCCGACGGTTCCAAGGCCATGCTCGTCGACAGCGTGGTCGCCGTCATTCCGCTGCGCACCGGCCGGGAAACCGGCATCGCCATGCGCTGGACACAAGTCGCCAAGCAGCGCACTGGCGACGATATCGCCCGCGACGCATACGACATCGATACCGTTCTCGAAGTGCTCGGCCCGAGCGACGATGTGCTCTACGCCACGAAGTTGCCCGAACAGTGGGCCAGCCTGGTCTCGATGGGCCTGCTCGACTACAACGTCGGCGATGCCTCGCACTACGAGAAGACCAGCGCCATGGAACTCAGCAACATGACGCTGTCGGCGACGCAGCAGGACTGATCGGAACGATCGGCCGGGCGCCCGCGAAAGCCGCGGGTGCCCGGGCTTTCGACGTCCCACCGATGTCGAGCAGTCAGCGGGCGGAGCTGGAGCCCGATTCCCATCCAGCGCGTATTGGACAGGCAAAACAGCTACCGAAGGACGGAACCCCGGTTTTCCGCGCGAAGCCGGGCGGGAACGACCGGCCTACAGACGCAGCAGATGCAGGAAACGCGTGGTGGACGTGTCTTCGATGCAATGCACCAGACGCACGCCCGCGTCGCGATACAGCGTCTGCCAGGCTTTGCGGTCCGGCGGCGGAATGCCTTGGCCGGAAATCGCCTGCACGTAGTCGTGCAGCAGGGTTTCGCGGCGCGCGTCGCGGCCGTGGCCCAGGCGGCCGTAGTAATCGCTGACCAACAGCCAGCGCTGCGGGAACGCGAGCGACAGGCGGCGCAGCCATTCGACGGCCGCGCCGTCGGCGGCGCAGAGTTCGTTGGCCAGATCGCCGGCCACGATCGCATCGATCTTCGCGCGCGCGGACGCCGGCAGCACGCGCTCGGGCCTGCGGCCATCGCCCTGCACGATGCGCACGCGCCGCGACGCGCCGGCGTCGCGCAATCCCGCGCGGGCGATCCGGCACATGCCCGGGTTGGCGTCGATACCCCAGCCGCGAAAGCCCGCATCCTGCTGAGCCATCGCGCGCAACAGATGGCCCGGCCCGCAGCCAAGATCGAGCAGCGCACGCACGCCCAACTGCGCCAGCAGCGATGCCGGCACCTGCTCGGCGCCGCCCGGCGCGTACAGGAACGCGCGGGCGTGACGAGCGCGATCGACGGTGCGGCCCGCACTCGCAGGTCTGCGCAGCAGCGTCGGCAGCGCGACCGCATTCGCGGCGAACGCGCCGGCATACAGTTCGATGACGAAGCGCGCTTCCGGCGTGTCGGCGGCCGCGCGCACGAAGCGGCGGCCGCGTTTGTCGATGGCATCGCTGCGTGCGGCCACGAATTCGAGGACCGCGGCGAGCAGCGCAGGATCGAGACCGAACTCGGTGGCCAGATCGTCGGCGCTGCGCGGTCGTGTCAAGGCATCCAGCACGCCGAGATGCTGCAGCGTCGACAGCGCGTGGCCCAGCTGCAGACCTTCGGCGAGCTCCAGCGCCGACCAGCGCATCGAGGCGGCGGCTTCGTCGCTCAATGCCGCCGCTCCGCAGCGACCTCGTCCTGCCCGGACCACGGCACGAGGATGCCTTCGGCGACAAGCTCGCGGAAGAACCCGTCGCCGATCTCACTACCGGCGCTGTCGCGGATCATCGCCGCGACCCGGTCGCAGCGCTGCGGCTCGGCGAATACGCCGAGGATCGCTTCCACGCCTTCGTCGATGCGATACGCATGCGGCGTTTCGCGACCGAGATGCAGCAGATAGCTCATGCGTTCCTGATCGTTGTCGTCCGCATCGCCTTCTTCGAGCAGACCCGCGTCCGGCGCGCTGGCGCGGATGCGTTCCAGCCACGCGTCGCAGTCGTGCAGATCGCTGAGGATGCGCACCCGCGCGTTCAGCACATACGGCTGCGGCGGATCGTAAGCGGATGCGGGCGCGGACGCATGCGACGGCATGCGCTCGCCGTGCAGGCCCAGCCCCAGCCGGAACAGCGACGCCACGTGATGACGCGCGCCGAACACGCGCTCGACGAACGCCGACAGCAGCGCGGCATCGGGCGTCGGCAGCGTCGCGGCGTCGCCGCCGTCGTCGGCCTGCCGGGCGAAGTCGCGGAACGCAGCCATCAGCGCGCCGAGGCTGCCGTCGAAGCGACGCAGCGCATATCTCACCACGTCCGCGCCGACCCGGCGCAGCAGATCCACCGCGAGCACCGCGAACACATGCTCTTCGCGCGGCAGCTCGGCAGGATAGTGGAAATAGGTCTGGAAGATCTCCGGCGTGCCGAGCACCAGCTCGCGATCGCCGGCGTTGAGCAGGAAGGTGTTGTACGGGCTGGAATAACCGTCGTAGCGCACGTCGGCGCCGCGTTCGGCATACATCGGCGTGCCCGGTTCCGGCTGCAGGATGTGCAACTGCGTGAGACAGTCCGGCGCGATGCAGCGGCCGATCATGTCCAGCGTGTCGTCCTGGTCCTGCCGGGTTTCCTCTGGATAGCCGGTGATGAACGACGCGGTGGCGTCGATGCCGAGGTCAGCGCAGACCGCCAGCGTCGGTTCCACCAGATCCAGATCGAGCCGCTTCTGGCTGATCTTCTGCATCCGCGCCGAGCCGGTCTCGATGCCGAAATACAGGCCGATGCAGCCGGCATCGGCCATGCGTTCCAGCAGCATCGGATTGACGCAGTCCACCCGCGCCGACACCCGCCAGCGGAAACCGCGACCGCGCACCGCCTCGCAGAAGTCCAGCACCTTGCGCTTGTTGACGGTGAACATGTCGTGGTCGAGCTTGAACTCGCTGTAGCCGTAGCGTTCGCGTAGCAGTTCGAGCTCGTGCACCAGCCGTTCCGGCGATTTCAGCCGGAAGCTGCGCTGGAAAAAACCGGCGGTTGAGCAGAACGTGCACGCGAACGGACAACCGCGCCCGGCTTCGATCCGCAGCAGATCCAGACCGAGTTCCTCGATCGGATAGTGGTGGTAGGGCAGCAGCGGCAGCGCGTCGAGATTCTCGACCTTCGGTTTGCCCGGCGTCATCCGGAATTCGCCGCGCGTATCGCGCCAGCTCAGGCCGGGCACGGAAATGAAATGCCGGTTCTCCAGCGCGCGCAGCACGCCGGGGAAGATCTCGTCGGCCTCGTGGCGCACGATCAGATCGAACTGCGGGAAGCGCTCGATGATCGGCCGGTCCAGCATGGTCGCGTGCGGTCCGCCGAGCATGATCGGCAGATCTGGCTCGTGCCGGCGCAGCTGCGCGGCGACGTTGATCGCGAACAGGAAGCTGCAGCCCAGCGAGGTGAAGCCCACCGCGTCCGGGCGATCGGCGAGGATCGAAGCCGCCGCGCGTTCGTACAGGGTGTCGTCGTAATGCAGTTCGCCGCTGCGCAGCAAGCGCTTCGGATCGTAGATGCGGACGTGATGGCCATCGCTCTCGGCCGCGGCGGCCAAGGCCAGCAGGCCCAGATGCGGATGCACGTCGAGCAGCGCGAGGTCGCCCTCTTCGGGCATCACCAGATTGTCGATCAGGCTCAGGCGCATGCGGCACGCGTTCGACGCTGCGGCAGCGCGACGATGCCGATGGCGGCGAGACTGTCGAGCGCGATCGCGACCGCGCGTGCGGCGTCGCGACCGCCGCCGAGTTCGCGCGCCAGTGCGGCGGCGCTGCGCCGACCGTCGATGCGCGACAGCAGATGCTGACCGAGCGCGTCGACCGCGATCACTGCGGTGTCGCCAGCGGGATCGTCGTCGGGCGCACGCCAGAAACAGAACGCTTGGGGCTGCAGCGGCACGTCCTCCAGCTCCGGCGCGCTGGCGTGCAGCACCTCCGCGAGCACGCGCGGATCGGACCGCAGCTCATGCAGCGCGATGTCGCCGCGGATGCGCGGCGCGCGCGAGGTGCCCCGCGTGACGATGGTTCCGGGTTGCTGCGCGCGGAGCTGGGCCACCGCCAGTTCGTAGCGCAGCGCATCCCACAGCAGCGCGTGCGCGCGGATGTCCGGATCGTGCCATCCGCCGACGAACGCGACCAGATCGCGCGCACGTTGCGCCATGTCGACGGCGAAGGCGCGGCCTTCGCGCGAACGCTGCAACGCGTACGCGGAGAACAGTTCGATCTCGATCGCGGCCACGCTCATCAGCCGGAACCCCAGCGGAAACATCGGGCGCAGCGGATTGTGGCGCACCTTCACGCCGAGGCCGGCGAATTTCGCCAGCGCCTGCAGATCGAAGCCTTCGGGCTGCACGCCGAGCGCGCGCAGCTGCGCGCTGTCGGCCATCCAGCGTTCCAGCAGCTGCGGCTGGTCCACGCCGGCCGCCATCACCGCATGCACGCGCGCCAGATTCACGCCGCCTCCAGCAGTTTGCGCACGCGCTGCAGATGCCGGTGCAGGATCGGCTGCGGGAACGCCGCCGACCAGTTGTATTCGACGGTGAGCGCCTGCGGACGCACGTCGCACAGCACCCGGCGCAGCAGATCGAATACCTGCGGCGGCGCGGGCACCGCGTGGTCGTCCCAGGCGATACCCGATTGCACGCTCAGTCCGGAAATATGCACTTCCACCACCCGCGACAGCGGCAGGCGGTCGAGTTCGCGCTCCGGATCGGCGCCGGTGTTGAGACAGGTGATGAGGAAATGGCTGAGATCCAGCAGCAGCCCGGCGTCGCAGCGTTCGAACACCGCGGCGATGAAATCGGTCATCGGCATCGTGCTGCCGGGAATCTCGAAATACTGCGGCGAATTCTCCAGCAGCAGCGGCGTGTCGCCGAGCTGGCGGCGCGCGGCGGCGAAGTTGTCCGCCACGCGCGCGACCGAGGCTTCGCTCAGCTGCGGGCAGACGGTGTAGGTGAGCGTGGTGGGATCGATCTCCGCGTCCGTTTCGCCGCCCAGCGGTTCGGCCGAGACGAACGCGAGGTGTTCGCCGACCCACGGCGTGCGCAGGCGTGCGGCGGCATCGGCGATCGCATGCATCGTCTCCGGCGACGGCGCGACCGTGCCAGCTACCGAGAGGCTGGCGCAGTGCAGCACCAGCGGAATATGCGCCTGCAGCGCGCCGGCGTCGGGCGTATGCCGCAGCTGCTCGAACGGGATTTCGATGTAGTCCAGCGCATCCGGATGCGCGTCCAGATACGCGAGCGCGCTGGGCCCGTAGGCCAGACCGAGTTGGGTGCGTGCGGGATCGGAACGGAAATACTTCATTCGCATGGATCCTCGAGCCGACGACCGCGAAGCGAAAGCGACGCCGTTATCCCGCGTTTGCGGAACATCGATCCGTCGCCACGTTGACGACTCCGGCCCTTGGGAGCCGGAGCCGCGACGCTCAGTCGTACAGCCAAGGGCCGCCGAGCTTGCCGCCGGTCAGATCGACCTTGCTCAGGCTGACGGTCAGGGTGCCTTTCGCGATGCAACGCTGGATCGCGGCGATCTTCTTCGCGTCCAACGGCATGTTCAACTCGAGTTTCGGGATGGTGCCCGAAAACGCGACTGTCGCGGCCTTGGCGACGGCTGCTTTCTTCGGAGATGCTTTCTTCGCGCCGGCCTTCTTGGCGGGTGCTTTCTTGGCTGCGGCTTTCTTCGTGCCCGGCTTACGGGTTGTTGCCATTTCCCTGCTCCTCTTCTGCGTGTGAAGGGCTCCATGCGGAACCCGGCGATGACACTGCAGTATCCTTGCGCGTGGCGATGCGTGAGGGCGCGCTGTGCCGAAACTTGAACCCCTTCGGCGAAGCTGTCAACACCCCTCTGTCAACACCCCTCATCCGACAGCTCGACGATATCGGCGATGCCGCCATGCAGCATGCCGCGCTTCGCCGGCGATGCGTCGTACATCCGCAGCGCCGGATCGACCGTCGGCATCAGCATCACCTGCACGCGCCAGTCGATATCGGCATCGCCGTCCAGCACGATCGCGCCTTCGCGCAACAGCGCGGACAGCGCGGTGTGCAGCATGCGCAGCGCGAGCGCGCGACCCACGCAGCCGTGACCGCCGGCGCCGAACGGAAAGTACGCGTACGCCGGAGGCCGCAAGCCCGCCCAGCGCGACGGCGAAAACCGCTGCGGTTCCGGAAACCACCGCGGATCGCGATGCGACAGGAACGGACACAGCCAGACTTCGCAGCCCACGGGCAGTCGATAACCGCCCAACGCGACCGGTTCGCGCACCACGCGCACCATCAGCGCATTGGGCGTGAGCACCCGCAGCGATTCGCTCACCACCGATTCGAGCAACGGCATGGACGGGGCCGTGCGGCCATCGCGACCGTCGTTCGCGATGGACTCGGCGCGAAGCCGTATCTGTAACCGGGGCATTTGACTGATCGCCAGCAGCGTCCAGGTCAGCGCCACCGCCACCGGTTCGTTGCAGGAAATGAACAGCACATTGGCATGACCGACGAAGGCGTCCTCGTCGATGTCGTCCGCCATCGCCAGCGCGGCGAGCGCGCCGTAGCCGGCGGCATAGCCCGGCACCGCGCGTGCTTCCCGCCGATAGCCGCGCAGAGCCGCGTCCACCGTTTCGCCCAGCGCGATCAGGCGCGTCCGCATCGCGGCATCGACCGCTCGACCGGGCGCCGCCGCTTCTCGTCGCAGCTGGAAATAGTCCATCAAGTGCACCGGCCCGACGATCGCGCTGCCGGCCGGGCCGAACAGCAATCGCGACGACGCTTCGAGCGTCAACGCACGCATCGACGCCAGCGCGCTGGCGCCGGCCCGCAACCGCTCGGCGATGATGCGCACCGCGGGCGCGATGGCCACCCGCATCGCCTCCGCGTCGACGGCGGCGAGCATTCGCGCCAGCAACTGCTTGTGGTGTTCGTGACGATCGCCGCGCATACCGTGCAGACCGGCGTTGAGCGTGCGCAATGCGGGCGGCAGACCGAGCGTCCGCGCTGCCGATTCCGGCAGCACGAAGCGTTCGATATCGGTCAGTACGGCGCGCTGATAGGCCTCGCCGAACACCACCACCACGCCGGGGCAATCCTCGTCGCGGGTGAGCAACGGACCGGCGTGATCGAGGCGATACAGGTCGCCCAGCTCGCGCCGCCAGCGGTCGAGGCAGGCCATCGGTTCGGCGCCGAGCCGCTGCAGGTCGTGCGCGCACGGCATGGCCGCATCGAACGCCACCTGCGTACGCACATCGACTGCCTGTTCGGGTCGCTCCATCGACAACTCCCGGCGAATCTTCCGGATCGATCATACGCCGGCGGTGATGGGCATGAACGAGCCCGACCGACGCTGCGCCTGGACCGTGGGCCCGCGTTGCGCACGCACGAAGGTGCCTCGCCAGCGACCTGCGCTGATCCTCCCGCACCGCGCAATACGCTCAGGGAACCGGGTCCACGCACGGATCCAGCGGTGCCGGAAGGCACCGTCTCCTCACTTCCAGGACGTTTCCCATGATCCGAAACACCGTATTCCCCGCGTTGCTCCTGCTCGGCGCGCTGCTGTTCGGCGGCCGTGCCCAGGCTCAGCAGATTCCGGAAGGCCCGTTCCAGAGCGTCCAGGGTCTGATCCAGGCCTGGCAACAATTCGATCCGGCGGGCGCCGGCTACGTGTACGTCGACGGCAGCCTCGTGTTCCAGCGTTACGGCTTCGGCCCGGCCGCCACCGGCCAATACTTCGTCTGTCCGCAGGACGCGCTCATCAAACTGGAGTGCCCGGCGGAAGGACCGTTCCGGACCGCGCAGGCGATCATCGACTACTGGCGCCAGGCCGATCCGTGGGGTGCGACCTACCTGTACCTCAACGGTCAGTTGATCGAACAGCGGATGGGTTTCGGCCCGGCCAACACGCAGTACTACGTCACCTGCACCAACCGCCCGGGCGGCGGCTTCATGACCAACTGCAATCTCTGAACGATCACCGGAACGCAAGACGGCGCCGGAAACTCCGGCGCCGTCGTTTGTTTCGCGCATGCATCGTGCGGATCGTCGCAGCGATGATGCTCAGCTCTCGTACGCCGCTTCGCCATGCGAGGCGATGTCCAGACCTTCGCGCTCGGCTTCCTCGTTGACGCGCAGGCCGATGGTGTACTTCACCAGCGTGAACGCGACGAACGACACCACGCCCGACAGTGCCACCGTCACCAGCACGCCCTGCAGCTGGATCCAGACCTGCGCGCCGATGCTGTAATCGGCCAGCGCGGTTTCGGTGACGTAATCCCAGATACCCGCGCCGCCAAGCGACGGCGCCGCAAACACGCCGGTGAGCAGTGCGCCGGCGATACCACCGACGCCGTGCACGCCGAACACGTCCAGACTGTCGTCGGCGCGCAGCAGCTTCTTCAAGCCGGTCACGCCCCAGAAGCAGACCACGCCGGCGATCGCACCGATGGCGAGCGCGCCCATCAAACCGACCAGACCGGCGGCCGGGGTAATCGCGACCAGACCCGCGACCGCGCCCGAAGCGCCGCCCAGCATCGACGGCTTGCCGCGTGCCAGCCACTCCACCGCACTCCAGCTCAGCACAGCGGCCGCGGTGGCGAGGAAGGTGTTGGCGAATGCCAGCGCGGCCACGCCGTTGGCTTCCAGCGCCGAACCGGCGTTGAAGCCGAACCAGCCGAACCACAGGATCGAGGCGCCGACCATCGTCTGGGTGAGGTTGTGCGGACGGATCGCTTCGCGGCGATAGCCCAGGCGCGGGCCGATCACGTACGCGCCGACCAGACCGGCGATGGCCGCGTTGATGTGCACCACGGTGCCGCCGGCGAAATCCAGCGCGCCCTTCGCCCACAGGAAGCCGGACTTCGCGAGCACGCCGTCGACCGCATCGGTGCCGGTGAACGCATCCGGACCCGGGAAGAACCACACCATGTGCGCCATCGGCGCGTAGGCGAAGGTGAACCAGATCACCGTGAATACCAGCAGCCCTGCGAACTTCACGCGCTCGGCGAACGCGCCGATGATCAGCGCGCAGGTGATGCAGGCGAACGCGCCCTGGAACACGAAGAACGCGAGTTCCGGGATGTACACGCCCTTGGTGAAGGTCGCGCCCATCGCGCCGTTGAGCCCTTCGCCGAACAGACGCGCGCCGCCGCCGATGAAGGCGTTGTTTTCGGTGAACGCGAGGCTGTAGCCGTAGATCACCCAGAGCACCGCGACCAGCGAGAACACCACCAGGCACTGCATCAGGATCGACAGCACGTTCTTGCTGCGCACCAGGCCGCCGTAGAACAGCGCGAGCCCCGGCAGGGTCATGAAGATCACCAGCGCCGAACACACCAGGATCCACGCGGTGTCGCCCTTGTCGGCGACCTGCGCGGGTGCGGCGGCCGGTTCGGCGGGTGCGGGCTCGGCCACGGCGGCAGCGGTGGTGTCTGCAGCGACTTCCGCGGGTGCGGCCGTCGTCTCGGCAGGCGTTGCTTGCGGCGTGGCCGCTTCGGCAGCAGGCTCAGTGGTTGCGGTGGTTGCCGCGGCTTCGGTGGCCGCCGTCGATTGCGCGGCGACGGTCAAGGTTGCGCCGAAGGTCATCGCGCCGACCAGCAGCGCCAGCAAGGCAGTACGGGTTCTCGACCCGGACAGAAATCCAGTCTTCATGGGACATGTCTCCGAGTGTGGGTTAGAGCGCGTCCGCGCCGACTTCGCCGGTGCGGATGCGGATGACCTGTTCCAGCGCGGTGACGAAGATCTTGCCGTCGCCGATCTTGCCGGTCCCCGCGGATTGCTGGATCGCTTCGATCGCCGCGTCGAGACGATCGCTCGCCACCGCAACCTCGACCTTGATCTTGGGCAGGAAATCGACGACGTACTCCGCGCCGCGATACAACTCGGTATGTCCCTTCTGTCGCCCGAAGCCTTTCACTTCGGTGACGGTGATTCCGGAGACGCCCATTTCCGACAAGGCTTCGCGCACCTCGTCGAGCTTGAACGGCCGGATGATGGCGGTGATCAGTTTCATGCGCTCTCCCCGTTGGCGAATATTCGCTGTGGATGACCGCCGGCACCGCAGTGCCGGCGGCCGATGAAGAGAACCGCTACGCAGTCCGACGTGGGGAAGGAAGCTGCGTATGCGTTTCCCGTGCCTCGTCTTGCAACAACTCGAACCGCTGATACCGCTTCCACGACGATCGCGCGTTCAGAGCGCGATCGTCATGAACATGCTGTACGGGTCTTCGGCGTAGTCCGCGAACGGACCGCATGGCTCGAAGCCGAAGCGCTCGTACAGCGCCCTCGCCGGTTCGAATACCGCCATCGACCCGGTTTCCAGACTCAGGCGCCGATACCCGCGACGCCTGGCTTCCTGCAGGATGTGGCGCATCAATCGCGTCGCCACCCCTTTGCGCGCGTGCCCCCGCACGGTGCGCATCGATTTGATCTCGCCGTGCGCGGGATCGAGTTCCTTCAACGCGCCGCAGCCCAACAACCCGGCCGCTTCCCAGACGCTCCAGAACGTGACCTCCGGACGGCGCAGACCATCGAGATCCAGCGCGTGACAGCTTTCCGGCGGCGAATGCAGGGCGAGATCGGCCTTGTGTTCGCGCAGCAGCGCGATGATCGCGTCGCCCTGCAGGTCGTCGATACGGATATCCATCGTCACCTCCGCCGGATGCAACTCCTCCCCTTGCGCGCAGCGCAGGGGGAAATCGGGAGGGGGTGCTTTGTTGCCGGCACAAGCAACCCCTCCCCAACCCTCCCCTTCGCTTTCAGCGAAAGGAAACACCTGCCCTTCGCTTGCGGCGAGAGGGAGGCAGCGCACATCAGATCGTGTAGTACATCTGGTATTCCAGCGGATGCGTCGCCGCGCGGAACTTGGTGACTTCCTGCATCTTCAGCGCGATGTAGCCGTCGATGAAGTCGTCGGTGAACACGCCGCCGGCCTTGAGGAACTCGCGGTCCTTGTCGAGTGCTTCCAGCGCCTGGTCCAGCGAATGGCAGACGGTGGGGATGTTCTTCTCTTCTTCCGGCGGCAGGTCGTACAGATCCTTGTCGCTCGGCGCGCCGGGATCGATCTGGTTCTTGATGCCGTCCAGGCCGGCCATCATCAGCGCGGCGAAAGTGAGGTAGCCGGAGTTCATCGGATCCGGGAAGCGGATCTCGATGCGACGCGCCTTCGGGTTGGCCACGTACGGAATGCGGCACGATGCGGAGCGGTTGCGCGCCGAATACGCCAGCATCACCGGCGCTTCGAAGCCCGGGACCAGACGCTTGTAGCTGTTGGTGGTGGAATTGGCGAACGCATTGATGGCGCGCGCGTGCTTGAAGATGCCGCCGATGTACCACAGCGCCATCTGCGACAGGCCGCCGTAGCCGTCGCCGGAGAACAGATTCACGCCGCCCTTGGCCAGCGACTGGTGCACGTGCATGCCGCTGCCGTTGTCGCCGACGATCGGCTTGGGCATGAAGGTCGCGGTCTTGCCGTTGCGGTGCGCGACGTTCTTGATGATGTACTTCATCGTCAGCAGTTCGTCGGCCTTCTGCACCAGGGTGTTGAACTTGGTGCCGATCTCGCACTGGCCGGCGTTGGCGACTTCGTGGTGATGCACTTCCACTTCGATGCCGGCTTCTTCCAGGGTCTTGCACATTTCGGCGCGCAGGTCGTGCAGCGAATCGAGCGGTGCGACCGGGAAGTAGCCGCCCTTCACCATCGGCCGGTAGCCGGTGTTGCCGCCTTCGTATTCGCGCGCCGAGTTCCAGTGCGCTTCCTCGGAATCGATGTGGAAGAAGGTGTGGCCCATTTCATTGGCGAAACGGACGCTGTCGAAGATGAAGAATTCGGGCTCCGGGCCGAAGAAGGCCTGATCGGCGATGCCGCTGGCCTTGAGATAGGCCTCGGCGCGCTTGGCGACACCGCGCGGATCGCGCGAGTAGGCCTGCATGGTCGCCGGGTCGAGGATGTCGCAGGTCAGGATCAGGGTCGGGTCGGCGGTGAACGGGTCGAGGACCGCGGTCGACGCGTCGGGCAGCAGGACCATGTCGGATTCGTTGATGCCCTTCCAGCCGCTGATCGAGGAGCCGTCGAACATCTTGCCGTCCTCGAACAGGCTGGCCTCGACGATCGATTTCGGAAAAGTGACGTGGTGCTGCACGCCGCGCATGTCGGTGAAGCGCAGGTCCACGAATTCGACCTTGTGGTCCTTGATGAGTTTTTCGACGTGCTCGAGTGACATCTTCGGAAGCTCCGATGGGTTTGAAGGATGGGTTCCTCTTTGCAAGGTGCGTGCCAGTTACGGAATTCGTTCAAGCCATTGATTCAAATCGGATTCGGCATTTCGATCTCGATCTTTTTGCACCTTTATGGTTCATTTTTTTCGAAACTCCCTGTTTTGGCTCAATCGTGTTTGGTTCAATCGTGATTCCGGTCCTGTGCCGGTCCTGTGCCGGGGTTCGTCGCGACTCGCGTCGCTCCCACAGCGGGGCACTGCCGGGGCCCATCGCGACTTCCGTCGCTCCCACATGAGCAACAGGGACGCGTCATCCGGGACCAACGGCACTCCTTGTCCGGCAATAAAGGGCGACAGACTCGGTCGACACCGCTTCGCGAGTCAGCACATGGACGACACCGTCGCCACCACTCCACCGAACCTGTTCGCGCGCGCCGTCGCGGCCGCGGGTCATCCGCTGCTGCTGGCCGGCGCGCTGGGGCTGTGGTGGGCGCTGGGCGCGAACGACGGCGCCATGCTCGCGACGCTGGCGTCGGTCCTGGTGGTGTCGATGCTGCTCGAGCGGCTGATACCGGCGGAACCGGCATGGCGCCTTGGACCGGGTGCGACCCTGCTTCTGGCGGGCCTGTATCTGCTCGGCCTGATCGTCTCCGGGGCGCTGATCGCCGGCTACGAATCGCTGCTGCCGGCGGCGCTGGCGGGCGTCAGCGAGCAGGTCGGTGCGGCCATCTGGCCCGATGGCTGGCCGCTGCTGGCGCAGGCGCTGCTGCTCTATTTCGCCTCCGATTTCATCTATTACTGGATCCATCGCGCGATCCACCGCTGGCCGCTGCTGTGGCGGATGAGCGGACACGGCTTCCACCACGGGTTCCAGAACCTGCATGCGATCAACGCCGGGGCCAGCCATCCCTTCGAACTGGTGCCGCTGGCGCTGCCGCTGGTACTGTTGGCGGTGGTCACCGGGGCGCCGGACGGGGCGGTCGGCGTTGCGGGCATCCTGCTGCTGTCGAACGCCACCCTGGCGCATGCGAACGTGCGCATGGAAACGCCGGTGTTCAGCGCGCTCTTCACCTGCAGCGATCAGCACCGGCGCCACCATTCGGCGGTGTTCGAGGACAGCAACACCAATTACGCCTGCAACGCGATCCTGTGGGACCGGTTGTTCGGCACCTACAGCCGCGGCCCGGTCGTGCAGACCGGCATCGGCCCGACCCAGCCGCCGCTGTGGCGGATGTTCCTGCTGCCGTTCGCCGAGCCGAAGGACGTCGACACCGTCGCGATGCGCGCCCGCGCGCCGGACTGAGGCGGCAGGCGCTGCCGCGCGCCGGGATCGATCCGCCTTGCCCTAAACTTGCGCCACGCCGGACCGCGGCGGTACGGACTCCGTCATGCGCATTCGCCTCTTCACCCTGCTCACGCTGTCCCTGCTGTGCGCGCCCGCGCTGGCCCAGAACGCAGGCCACGGCACCTGTCTGGTGCTCAGCGGCGGCGGCGCGCGCGGCATGGCGCACATCGGCGTGATCAAGGTGCTGGAGCGCGAGCGCATTCCGGTGGACTGCATCGTCGGCACCAGCATGGGCGCGGTGGTCGGCGGTCTGTACGCCAGCGGATTGACCGCGACCGAGATCGAAACCCAGCTGCGCGCGCTGGACTGGAACACCATGTTCGCCGACCGTATCGACCGCCGCGCTTTCACCCAGCGGCGCAAGGCCGAAGACCGCAGTTTCCTGGCGAAGGGCGGCTTCGGCCTGCGCGACGGCAAGCTGGGCGTGGCGCCGTCGCTGTTCGAAGGCCAGCGGCTGGCGGTGGCGCTGCGATCGGCGCTGCTGCCGATCGCGAATATCGAGCGCTTCGACGATCTGCCGATTCCGTTCCGCGCGATCGGCACCGATCTGGAAACCGGGGATGCGGTGGAGATGGATCGCGGCGATCTGGTCAATGCCGTCCGCGCCAGCATGGCGGTGCCGGGCGCGTTCTCGCCGGTGAGCTACGGCGAGCGTTCGCTGATCGACGGCGGCGTGGCGATGAATCTGCCGGTGGAAATCGCGCAGGGCTGGGGCGCGCGGCGGATCATCGCGGTGGATATCGCGGCGCCGCTGAAGAAGCGCGAACAACTGCTCGACCCCTTCAGCATCACCGACCAGATGGTCACCGCGCTGATGCTCAAGGAAACCAGACGCCAGCGCGAGCGCCTGGGCGCGGACGACGTGCTGATCATTCCCGAACTGGGCGCGCTGGGATCCGCCGACTTCACGATGGCGCTCGACGAGGGCGTGCTGCTGGGCGAACAGGCGACCCAGGCCGCGCTGCCGCAGCTGCAATCGCTGCGGGTGTCGCCCGAAGCGTATGCCGCCTGGCGCGATGCGCGGATGACGAAACTCGAACCGATCGGCGCCATCGATCGCGTCGAACTGGTCAACACCTCGACCATGGACGACGAAGCGCTGCGTGCGTACCTCGGCACCCAACCCGGGGACAGCATCGACGCGAAGAAGATCGAGGAAGATCTGAGCCGCCTGTATGGACTGGGCGAATTCTCGCGCGCCTACTACACCGTCAACACCGACGAGGCCGGCAAGACCGTGCTGACCTATGTCGCCCGCAGCCGGCGCTGGGAAGAAGACGGCACGCTGAAGTTCGGCATCTTCATGCAGGACGATTTCGAGGGCGGCGGCGAGTATCTGCTCGGCGCGCGCTACGGCAAGCGCGAACTCAACCGCTTCGGCGGCGATCTGCTGCTGGAAGCGCGGCTGGGCGACAGCAATCGCGCGTTCGCCGAATGGCACCAACCGCTGAATCTGCAGCGCAGCCTGTTCGTGCGGCCGGCGCTGGAATGGGTGGGCGAAAACGAATCGCTGATCGACGACGACAATTTCAGCAGCGACTACCGCCACAGCCGCTGGGACGCGCGCGCCGCACTGGGCGTGAGTCTCGGCCGATGGGGCGAGGTGTCGGCCGCGCCGTTCGTGCGCCGCAATCATTTCGATCTGCGCCGCGATTCGCTGCCCACCGGCATTCCGCGCACCAGCACCAGCGCCGGCGTCGATCTGGCGCTGACGCTCGACACCCAGGACGACGCCGAATTCCCGGGTCAGGGCTGGTATCTGCAGGCGCGGCACACCCGCTATCTGTCGATCCTCGATGCCGACACCGAAGGGTTCACCAGCCGCGCGAAGGCGTCGTACGCGTTCACCGCGCTGGGCGCGCGCTGGCAGCTGGGCGCGGAGGCGCAGGACCACCGGGGCAGCGCCTACGAGGACGTGGCGCTGCTCGGTGGCCCGCTGCGGCTGTCGGGCTACGGCATCGATCGCCTGCGCGGCACCGGGTCGGCGCTGACCACGCTGCAGGTCAGCTATCCGCTGGCGCAGCTGCTGCAATACCCGCTGTTCGTCGGCGGCTCACTGGAAGCCGGACAGGTGTGGCGACGCGGTCAGGCGTGGAACTTTGATCGCACGATTTTCGGCGGCAGCGTCTACACCGCGCTGGATACGCCGATAGGCCCGATCTATTTCGGCCTGGGTCTGGCCGAAGAGGGCGAAGAGGCGGTGTTCCTGCGCCTGGGACAGCCGTATTGAATCTCCTGCACTGAAGAATCTGCAGAACCGAATCCGCCGCATAGAATCCGCTGCCGAGCGCACGATTCCGGTCATGAGCCGGTGCTAACCTGCGCCGGCCACGCGACGGATCGCAGGCGGCCGCTCCTGTTCGCGGCCATTGCGCAGGGATCCGCTGCGGGCCGGTACGCGCCCCCGCACGGACCGTATCCCCCCGTTCGACACAAGGAGTGTCTTATGCGCAGGATCCATGCCTCTCATATCCATGCCCCCCGTTACTCCCATCGCGCCGCGCTCGGCCTCGCTTTCGCGTTGAGCGCCGCGCTGGCCGCACCCGCGTTCGCGGCCGACGACCCGGCCCTCCCCGTCTCCGCAGCGATGCGTCAGGCGCTGCAGCGCGATCTCGGCCTGTCCGCCGGCGCCATTCCCCGTTATCTGGAGACCGAACGCACCGCGGCGCGCCGGCAGGGCGAAGCACGGCGCAAGCTCGGCGCGAGCTACGGCGGCAGCTGGCTGGAACGCGATGCGAGCGGCGAATTCAGGCTGGTCGTCGCCACCACGCAGCAGAACCGTACCGCCGCCGTACGCGCGCTCGGCGCCGAAGTCCGCGTGGTGCGCCACAGCCTCGACACGCTGGACGCCGCGAAAGCGAAGCTCGACCGGCAGCGCGGCAAGGCCGCCCGCAACGCGGCCGTGCATTCCTGGTTCGTGGATCCGCGCGACAACGCCGTGGTGGTGACCACCGACCCGGGCGCTGAAGCGACCGGCAAGGCGCTGGTCGCCGCCAGCGGCGTGAATCCGGCGCTGGTGCGCTACATCGCTTCGCCGCAGCGTCCGCAGCCGGTGTACGACATCCGCGGCGGCGACCGCTACAACGTGCCGGGCAGCTGGTGCTCGATCGGCTTTTCGGTCACCCAGGGCGCGAACACCGGTTTCGTCACCGCCGGCCACTGCGGCGGCGCCGGCACTGCGGTCAGCGGCAGCAACGGCGTGGCGATCGGCAGCTTCGCCGGCTCGGTCTTCCCGGGCAGCGATTACGCCTGGGTGCGCAACACCAGCGCGTCGTGGTCGATCCAGCCGCTGGTCAACAACTATGGCGGCGGCACGCTCGGCGTGATCGGCGGCCTGGAAGCCCCGGTGGGCGCCGCGATCTGCCGTTCCGGCGCGCGCACCGGCTATCGCTGCGGCACGGTTACCGCGAAGAACGTCACCGTGAACTACAGCGCCGGTCCGACCTACAACATGGTGCGCTCCAGCGCCTGCGTGGGCGGCGGCGATTCCGGCGGTTCGTTCATCACGCCCGGCGGCGAAGCGCAGGGCGTCACCTCCGGCGGACAGCTCAATCCGCAGACCAACGAGAACTGCTCGCTGGCCGCGCCGGTGACCTTCCACCAGCCGCTGCAGCCGATCCTCAACGCGTATGGCCTGACCCTGCAGACGGTGCAGACCTGCGGCCGCATGAACCCCGGACGCGTGCTGCCCAACGGCGGCTCGGTAACGTCCTGCGACGGTCGCTTCACCCTCGTCATCCAGAGCGACGGTCATCTGGTGCTGTACAAGGCCGGCATCGGCGCCATCTGGTACAACAGCGTCTTCGGCAGCGGCCACACCCTGCACATGCAGACCGACGGCCATCTGGTGGTCTACAACGGCGCCAACCAGCCGGTCTGGTACACCGGCACAAGCGGCAACAACGGCGCGATCCTGAAAGTGCAGGACGACGGCAACGTGGTGATCTACAACCATCTGGGCCAGCCGATCTGGGCCACCAATACCTCGGGCGCGTGATCGGGCGCGCCTGATCGGCAGCTTCAGCGGAACCACCCGACACCCCCGGCCATCCGGGGGTGTCTTCTTGCGGCGGCAGCGAGCGGCGGCGGCGAGCGACGGATTGCGCCGTTACACTTCGCGTTTCCTCCCGCGAACGTGCGCATGACCGACCTGCTCGCCGCCCTGTTGCTCGGCATCATCGAAGGCATCACCGAATTCCTGCCGATCTCCAGCACCGGCCATCTGCTGATCGCCGAACGCTGGCTGGGCCATCGCAGCGATCTGTTCAACGTCGCGATCCAGGCCGGCGCGATCCTCGCGGTGGTCGCGATCTACCGGCAGCGGCTCTGGAATCTTCTGGTCGGCTTCAGGCAAAAAGAGAACTTCGATTACGCGCTCAAGCTCGGCGTCGCGTTCGGCGTGACCGCGGTCGGCGGGCTGACGATGAAGCAACTGGGCTGGGAGCTGCCCGATGAAGTGCGGCCCATCGCCTGGGCGCTGATCATCGGCGGCGTCTGGATGCTGCTGGCCGAGCACTTCGCCGCGAAGCGCGCCGCCGCGCTGGGCGAGCGCACATCGATCAGCTGGACGGTCGCGATCCTGGTCGGCATCGCCCAGGTCGTGGCCGGCGTGTTTCCCGGCACTTCGCGTTCGGGCGCGACCATCTTCGTCGCCCTGCTCGCCGGCACCACCAGCCGCGTGGCCGCCACCGAATTCGCGTTCCTGGTCGGCATCCCGACGATGTTCGCCGCCACCGCCTACGAGCTGCTGGACGTGTTCAAGGACGGCGGCGCGGTCCACGAAGACTGGACCGCGCTGGCGGTCGCGTTCGTGGCCTCGGCCGTCACCGCGTTCGTCGCGGTGAAGTGGCTGCTGGTCTATATCCAGAGCCATCGCTTCACTGCGTTCGCGATCTACCGTTTCGTATTGGGCGCGGCGCTGTTGATGATGATCCCGGCCGGCGAATGAGCACCGCCGTATGACACCGACGCCGCCCGGCACCGCCGCACCGCGCGGCTCCTGGCTGCGCGACATCGCGCCGTCGTCGGTCGCGGCCGGGTTCGTCACCGTGCTGGTCGGATTCACCAGTTCGGCGGTGATCGTATTCCAGGCCGCGCAGGCGCTGGGCGCGTCGGAAGCCGAAATCGCGTCGTGGCTGTGGGCGCTGGGCATCGGCATGGGCGTCACCTGCATCGGCCTGTCGCTGCGCTGGCGCATGCCCATCGTCACCGCGTGGTCCACGCCCGGCGCGGCGATGCTGATCGCCACCAATGCCGGCGTGCCGCTGTCCGACGCCATCGGTGCGTTCGTGGCGGTCGCGCTGCTGACCGCGCTGGCCGGCTTCAGCGGCGTGTTCGAGCGCGGCATGCGCCGGGTGCCGCTGTCGCTGGCCTCCGGCCTGCTGGCCGGCGTGCTGTTGCGCTTCGGCATGGACGTGTTCGTGTCGATGCGCACGCAGATGGCGATGACGCTCGCGATGTTCGTGGTGTATCTGTGCGGACGGCGCTGGTTCCCGCGCTACGCGGTGCTGGCGACGCTGCTGCTGGGCATGGCCATCGCCGGCGCATCTGGATTGCTGCATCTGGGCGACGTCGAGCTGCGCGTCGCGCAGCCGGTGTTCACCCTGCCGTCGCTGTCGCTGGCGGCGGTGTTCGGCATCGCGCTGCCGCTGTTCGTGGTGACCATGGCCTCGCAGAACATCCCCGGCATCGCGGTGCTGCGCGCGTCGGGCTACGAACCGCCGGTGTCGTCGACCATCGGCTGGGTAGGCGCGACCAACGTCCTGCTCGCGCCGTTCGGGGCCTACTCGCTGTGCATGGCGGCGATCACGGCCGCGATCTGCAGCGGCCGCGAGGCGCACCCGGACCCGTCCAGACGCTACGTGGCGGCGGTGTTCGCGGGCATCTTCTATCTGTTCACGGGCGTGTTCGGCGCCACTGTCGCCGCGCTGTTCGCCGCCTTCCCCAGGGAGCTGGTGATGGCGGTGGCCGGGCTGGCCCTGTTCGGCACCATCGGCAACAGCCTGTCCGCCGCCCTGCGCGAGGACCGCGACCGCGAGGCCGCGCTGATCACGTTCCTGGTGACCGCATCGGGGTTCAGCCTCGGCGGCATCGGTTCAGCGTTCTGGGGACTGATCGCCGGTAGCATCGCCCTGCTGCTGCGGCCGCGCGCCCACTGATCGCAGGCGCGCAAGCCCACAACGGCGCGCGGTGTATCGTTCAGGCGCGCCCGCCGTTCGCACGGACCCCGTCCCATCCCACCGCACGTTCATGGAAGTCCTTTCGCGGAGCCTGCCGATGAGCCATCCCCTGTCGTCCCTGTTGTTGTCGTCCCTGCTGCTGTCGCTGGCCATGACCGGCTGCGCGCAATCCCCCGCCAATGCCAACGCCAACGCCGATCCCGCGGCCGTTGCGCCCGCACCGTCTTCTTCATCGCCATCGCAGGCCACCAATCCCATGAATGCCACCCTCGGCGGTTACCACTGGCGCCTGCAGGACGCCACCGGCAGCCGCGGCCAGCGCATCCATGCGCTGCTGGCGCGGCCGGAGCTGCCGCTGCAGTTCGATTTCGTCGACGGCCGCCTCCGCGTCGCCAACGCCTGCAACAGCATCGGCGGCGACGTGAGCCTGGACGGCGATACCGTCCGCGTCGGCGCACTGCGCGCGACCAAGATGGCCTGCATGGACGCGGCGGTGATGGCGCTGGACGACGAGATCGGCAAACGCCTGCAGGGCAATGCACGCATCCGCCTGCTGGAAAGCGACCCGCCGCAGCTGGTGTGGACTGCCGCCAACGGCGATGTCCTGCGTTTCGTCGGCGCGCCCACGCCGGAAACCCGCTACGGCAGCGCCGGCACCACGGTCTTCATGGAAGTCGCCGCACGCACCAAACCGTGCAAACACCCGATGATGCCGAACCCGCAACCCTGTCTCGAAGTGCGCGAGGTCCAGTTCGCGGAAGGCCTGCGCGTCGGCGAACCCGGCGCATGGCAGCTGTTCCACGGCACTATCGATGGCTACACCCACGAGGACGGCATCCGCACCGTGCTGCGGGTCAAGCGTTTCGACATCGCCAACCCGCCGATGGACGCGCCTTCGGTCGGCTACGTACTCGACACCGTCATCGAATCCGAAATGGCCGGGCCGTGATGCCACCGCGCTTCGCCATCATCGTCACCACGTTCCATCGCCCCGCTCCAGGAGATGCCCCATGTCTGTCCGCAACGCCATGATCGCCGCCGCACTGCTGTTCTCCACCACCGCCTGCGCATCCGCGAACGGCACCGGCGATTCGCCCGCCGACGCCGCCGCAAGTGCCGCCGCCGACACATCGGGCAGCGCCGCCACCGCGGGCGCCGAACGCGAGCGCACCGCCACCTTCAATCGCGACGAACTGGTCAACACCGGCGGCTGGACGCTGCAGTCCGCCACCGCCGCGGACGGCGCCGGCATCGCCGAGGTCCGGGTCGCGGACGCCGAATTCGCGATGACATTCTCGGGCGGCAACGTCAGCGCCCAGGGCGGCTGTAATCAGCTGAGCGGCAGCTACGTCATCTCCGGCAAGCGCCTGGAGATGACGCTCAACATCGCCACCCGCATGTCGTGCAGCGACGACAGGAACCTCGCCGACCGCCGTTTCAGCGAACTGATGAGCCAGTCGTTCAAGGTCGAACTGTTGCAGCCGCAGCCCTACCGCATGCGCCTGACCAGCGACAGCGGCGACGTGCTGATGTTCCAGGCGAAACCCATCCCGCTCTGATCGGATCGCGTCAGAGAATGCAATGACGGCAATGCAGGCCTCGTCCCGCGAGGCCTGCACCGTCCCCTCATCAGGCCATCCTTGCCGCGTTGCGCGCCTGCTCATCGGGCCGCTGCTGCATCTCGTGCTGCGCGGCGGCCGGCGATAGCGCAGGGGACTGCAACTCGCGCAATCGCTCGCTGCTGGCGGCGAGCGTCTGCTGCCCGGCGCCGGCCACGTCGGTGTAGGCCACGCGTCGCCATTCGGCATCGAGGTTCGGCGTGTCCACGGCGAAAGCGCGCGTCGCCTCGGCGTTGAAGACGACGTGATTGATCTGCGGCAGGCGGGATTCGACCGCACTGACGGTGAGGCTGCCGGCCAGATTGCGCGCGAAGTCCCCCGAGTCGATGCCGCGATCGCGCTCGAACGTCTGGATGCGATCCAGCGCGCTGGCGAACATCGTGTGATTCGGATGACGCGGGTCGTCGAGACCCGGTTCGCGCGGGCTTTGCGTCGGCGCGGCCGGATCGGGCAGCGACGATTGACGGTTGTCGTTCGCTGGCGGCGTCTGCTCGCGCGACGCCGGCTCGCCCTCGCGGGTCTGCGGCCGCAGCCTGTCCAGTTGCTCCAGCAGTCGCGGGGAGAGCTTGTTCCAGGCCTCTTCGCCCAGGTCCAGGATCGCGCCCGGGCCGATCTGCCGGGTCGGCGCAGTGTCGAGATAGCGTTCGTACTGGCGTGCCTGCTGCGGATCGAGCAACACGCCGCCTTCGCCGCCGTTGGTGTAGCGCGGCACCTGGCCGGCCTTCGGTTCCCACATGTAGGCCGAGCTGAGCACGCCGCCGCGTTCGGAGATCACGTAGTTCTCGTGCTGGTAGATCGGATGCACCGGATCGTTGGGCACGCGCTGGAAACGCAGATTCGGCAGGTCGCCGGCGGCCTGTTCCAGCATCCGCTGCGACTGCGGGTCGATGTCGCGATAGCGCAGATCGACCTGCACGCCGTCGCGGGCGCGATCGATGATGCGCTGGGTGGCGACGGTATCGATCAGATCGCTCTGATAGATCCGCAGATGGCCCTGCGCTTCGTCCAGCACGCGGTTCATCGCCGCGGTGTTGGGATAGAAGCCGGCGCGCGGATCGTCGATCAGCACGCCGCGTTCGGCCAGCGAGGTCAGGGTCTGACGGGTCTGCGCGGCATCGGTGCGCGGGTCGCCCAGTCCCTGGATGTAGCTGTGCATCAGCTGCGATTCCTCGGCGCCCATTTCCGCCATGAACCCGACCTTCCGGCTCATGCTGGTGCCGATCTTCTCGCTGCCGATGAACACGCGGTCGCCGATCGCCACGATCTTCTCGTGCGGCACGTTGAAGTTGCTGGGCGGCAGCGGTTCGCTGATGCGGATGTTGGAATGCTGCTCTGACAGCCAGTCGCGCAGCGCTTCGCCGCGACGGCCGTCGATCTGCACGTCGCCGCTGTGGATGGTGATCTGCGCATCCGGATTGCGGCGTGCATAGTCGGTCAACGCGTCGGTGTACTGGCGGCCTTCGCGCGAGGTGCCGATGCCGTACATCGCGATGCTGACGTCGCCGGTGGTGGCCGGATCGCGCAGCGCGTCCAGGACCGGGCGATAGAGCTGGTTGGCGAAGCCATGGCGCACCACGCTCTCGCCGTCGAGGGTGCCGATCGGATAGTCCGGTTCGCCTTCGCGGCCCACGCGCTGTGCCGCACGGCGGTATTGCGCGCTGTCCACGAACAGCTCGGTGTCGGGCGCGGTGGTCGAAGTCACCCGCTGCCAGGTCGGCGCGATGTCGCTGACCGAGATGCGCTCGGCCGGATCGCCGGCGCGCGCGGGGTCGGTGCTCCGCGCGCTGAGGGCGAAGTCCGCGCCCACGTCGATGCGATAGTGGCCTTCGGTTTCGCGCCCGCGCAGGCGGGCCTCGAACTGCATGCCGGGTTCGAGCGGAATGCGGGTGCGCTCGGACTCCGCGGGATCGAAGCGCACCGAACCATCCACGGTTTGCCGCGCGATGTAGGTGGAACCGTTGGGGAAGGCGAACTCGATGCGCGCGGCGGGGTCGGCATAGGGCACGAAGCGCGGCTCCCCGCCGCTTTCGCCCGGCCGGTTGAGCAGCAGGCCGTCGCGACGCACGCCGGCGATCTCGTACGGCTCGCGCACTTCGCCCTGCGCGCCCGCGGTCACCACCTCCACCTGCCGCGCGCGCGCGTCCGGATGCGGCTCCCCGGGAGGCCGGGGCACCAGCGCATCGGTCGGCACGTAGCGCGGCACCGCGTTGTGGGTCACCACTTCCAGCGAGGGACGCTCGCCGTCGTTCACGCCGACGATGTCGTAGCTGCGATCGCCCGAACGCAGCGGCTGCGGCCGGGTCGGCGCGATGTCGGCGCGCGGACGCGCCGTCGCATCGTCGCCGATCTGCTGACGCGAATCGGAGCGCCCGTCGATGGTCTGGGTCACGCTGTCGGCGGTGACGTTGGCGCCGAGATTCTGGGTCTGGCGGTTGTTGTCGCCGTCGATCACCGTCTGCCGACGGTCGCCGTTGATCTGCGCCTGGTTGATATCGATCTGCACGTTGTCGTTGCCGACGATCGACTGCACGCCACCGTTCACGGTGCTGTTGTCGATCCGCACATCGGTGCCGGTGCGGCCCGAAGTGCCGGGATTCTGCAGTTCGATGCGCAGGCCTGGCGTGTCGGTGACCTGCACGTTGCCGTTGGCGTCCGGCACCGCGGTCGCGGCGGCGCCGAGGGTCTCGCGGTTGCCGGACACCTGGACGTTGCCGCTGCCCGAGACGGTCTGGATCGCGCCGGTCGTGCTGTTCTGCACGTCCACGCCGATGCTGCTGTTGGCCGGCGCGCTGATCGAGATCGAGCCGGTGGTTTCGTTGCGCAGGCGCACGCCCACGTCCGGCGCATCGTCCGGCGCGGGGTTGAGCAGCCGCTGGCCGGGATTGTCAGGCTGCAGGAATCTCAGGCCTTCCATCTGCGACTGCAGCTGGCGCACGGAATCGCCCTGCAGCAGCACGCCGTTCTCGAACGAGCGGCCGTGCTGCAGCATGTCCTGCTGGTTCTGCCACAGATAGGCGGTACCGACGTAGGCCTGCTCGCGGTCGGCGACGATGACGTTGTAGTGGGGGCGCGGCTGCCACGCGGACACATCCTCGACCTGCAGGTTCGGCAGGCGCTGCTGTGCGTCGGCCAGCAGTTGCCGCGATTCCGGATCCATCTCGCGGAACTGCACCTGCACGTTCACGCCGGCTTCGGCGCGCTCGATGATCGCGCGCGTGGTCTCGGGGTTGCGCAGTTCGCTGACGCTGACCGTGAGTTCGCGCTCGGCGCCGCGGATCAGTCCGTCCTGGGCGCGGGCGATGTACGGCAGGCGCGCTTCGGGATCGTTGATCAGCACGCCTTCGCGCGCCGCATCCGCCGCCAGCTGCTGGCGGCGGCCCACGTCGGCGTCGCCGATCACCGCCTCGTTGAGATACGCGTTGAACGCGCGCGCCGCGTCGGGCGGCAGTTGCACGCTGATGTCCGCCTTGTTGCGCGAGCCGTCGATCACCGCGCCGGTGCTGAACAGCACCTGGTCGTTCACCGCCACGCCCTTGGCGTGGATCACCTCGCGCTGCGCGGGATCGTTGCCGAAGAACTCCACCTGGATGCGATCGCGTTCGATGATCTGCTGCAACTCGCGGTATGCGGGCTCGCCTTCGAACGAACGGAAACTCGGTTCGTAGGCCACGATCCGGATCTGCGCGTCAGGGCCGTGCATCTCGCGGAAGTCGCTCATCGCGTCGAGTACGCGCCGGGCCTCGCCTTCGTTGCTGAAGGCGATGTTGAACACGGTGAGCGTCGGCGTCTGTCCGGGTTCGAGGTTGCCGGCGTTGCGGCGGATGAAGTCGGCCTGGGTTTCCAGCGACTGCGCGCCCAGAGCCAGCTGCGGCCCCGGGTTGCCGTCGAGATTGCCGAATGCCGGATCGCGCAGCGGCAGACCGGTCGGTTCGGTCGAAATCGCGCGGTTGCGGGTCATGGCCTCGCGATGGGCGAAGCTGTCGACCTGGAAGCTGTCGTTGAAGTCGGGCGAACGCACGTCGACGTAGCGCGGCGCGATGTCGGACGCTTCGATGCGCTGGGTGACCTCGGTGCCGTTGCGGATGCGACCGGTCGCGGTGAGTTCGCCGTTTTCGCCGACGGTGATGCGGTAAGCGCCCTCCATCTCGCGGTCGCGAAGTCGCGCCTCGAAACTCATGCCCGGCGCGAGCGGCATGGTGAAATCGCGGTCCGGCTCCATGGGGAGCATCCGGATCACGCCGTGGCGCACATCGCCGAACCGGTAGTCGCCTTCTTCGCCAAGCTGCATGCGGATGTCGACCGCGCGGTTCTCGGGCACGAACTGGGTGCGGCCGTCCGCGTGCGCCAGTTGAAAACCGCGCTCTTCGACCCCCTGCTGCCATCCCGGCGACTGCAGCGCCTGGAAGCGCCACGTATCGCCCTGGTAACTCACCTCGCGCCCGACCGGGGTAAAGATCTCTGCGGCCCGCGATTCGGGCACCAGGGTCGTGCGCTCGGGGTTCTGCGGATCCCGCAGCACGTAGCTGCGCTCGGCGACGCCGGGTCGCTGCCCGGCCTCGACCACGCCATCGGTCAGCCACGGGTCGCGGCCGTACAGCACAGCGTTGCCCGGCTCCGCCAACGCCTGCGGCGTGGTCGCGCGCATCTCGAACATCGCCTCCGCCGGCAGCGCGCCGACGCGCTGGCCTTCCGGCCGCAGCCGCACCCGGCCGTCCTCGTCCACGCCCATCACGTCGAAACGCTGGCCGTTGGCTTCCAGCGGCGCGGGCGGAAGCATCCGTTCCTCGCGCGGCCGGGCGTGGAACGGCAGCAACGGATCGTCCGGCTGCGAGGCCGGCGGCAGCTGGCGCTGATCGGGGTCGGGTGTCTGCCGGTCGTTCGGCGGCGGATTCTGCGGCGGCGTGTTGTTCGGCGAGTCGACGCGATCCTGTGGCGGCGTCTGTGCAGCCGGCTGCGTGCCGTTCGGCGGGTCGACGCGGTCCTGCGACGGCGTCTGCGTGCCGTTCGACGGGTCGACGCGATCCTGCGGCGGCGTCTGCACCGGCGGTGTCGCATCGGGTGTCCGGCTGCGGCCGAGGACTTCGTCGGCGCGGTCGTGGATGCGCTGCATCGCCTGCGGCGAGTTCGCCAGATCGATCACGTATTGCTGGGCGCGCTCGACACTGCCGTAGTCCCAGACCGGGCTGCCGTCGGCGTTGCGTGCGGGTCCACGCCCGCCGGCATCCAGCGATTCGCGCAGGGCCTGGGTGTAGGCCGGCCGCGACGGTTCGTCGATGCTGGAGACGGCCGACTGCACCACGCTGTCGAACGCGCGCTGGTGCAGCGCAGCCACCGACTGCACCTGGCGGCCGTCGGTCAGATTGCGGACATGGGACAGCGCTTCGGCAGGCGTGTCCGCACCGGCCTGGTCCAGCGACAGCCGCAGCGCGCGGGCATACGCCGGCTGCAGGTTCTGCGGCAGGGTGTCGACCACATCGTCGACGATGGCGGCGACCGCCCGGTTGTGCACGGCGCGCATCGCCGCACCGTTGGGCGCGGCGTCGAGATTGTCGATATAGCGCTGCGCTGCGCTCGGGTCGCGGATGTTCTCGGCCTCGAAGGTCTGGCGGTAGGCGCGGGCGTAATAGGCCTCGGTCCCGTCGGGGAACCGGTCCGACGCGCCGTTCACCACGATGTTCATCGCGCGGTTGTGGACCGCCATCGCCGACGGCCCGCCCGGCGCGCCCGCAAGGTTGTCGATGTACTGCTGCGCGCCGTCGGGGTCGAAACGTCCCTGGCCCAGGTAGCCCTGCTCGCTGAGGATGCTGGCCATGCTGCCGCGGTAAGCGTCGCGCACGTTGTCGGGGATCTGCCGCAACGAATTGTCGACGACGTGGATCAGCGCGCGCTCGTCCAGCGCCGTGCGGAAGGCGGCGGCATTCGGGCCGTTGAACCCTTCCATGTAGGCCATGCGGTCCTGCGGCGTGTTCGCGCCGGCGTCGCGGAAGGTATCGTCCAGCGCGCGCTGGTAGGCGAACTCCACGCGGTCGGGATACGCCGAGACCATCTGCTGCTGCATGGTCTGCTGGGCGATCTCGTGGTAACGCCGGGTCACGGCGTGATCCGGGTTGTCGTTGAGCCAGCGCGAGAAACCGGCGACTTCCTCGGGCGTGTCGTAGTTGTTGGCGCGCAGCAGCTGGGTGAAGGCTTCGCGGTACGGCTCGCGGTAATTCGCCGGCAGACCGTCCACCAACTGGTCGGTGAGCGTCGCCGCCTGGGCGCTGGGCGAAGCGGTGGGGGTGCGCGTACGCGCCGGAACGTCGCCGGCGGACAGATCGTTGGCGTCGCCGGCCTGCCCGCGTTGGCGCATCGCCTGCGGCCCATCGTCCAGGGCCTGCAACGCATCGCCGATGTTGTGGACATCGCCGTTGCGCAGCCTGCGCGCGAGATTGCCGATCGACAGGCCGGTCTCGATCACGTCCACGGCGTCCAGCGCGATGATCGCCACCCGCGCAGTCAGGAAACCCTTGTGGTAATCGTCCAGCCTGCTCGCATCGATCAATTCGCGCGCCTCGCGCACCATCTGCTGCAGCGCCTCCGGCACGTCTTCGAGGTTGCGCAGCATGTCGACCGCCTGACGGCCGGCCTCCACCGGGTTCGAAGCCGCCAGCAGCAACCCGCGGCCGCCGCCGCCGAGCTCTTCCAGCACCGCATCCGCGGCGCCGGCCCCGAAGGCCAGCGGGCCGTGCTGGCCCTTCATGCCCTCGAACACCGAGAACGTGCTCCGGCCGTAGATCTCCTCCACGTGCGCGCGGGTGCGTTCCTTCACCTCGTCCATCAACGGATCGAGGGTGCTCTGCTGCCAGAAGAACAGCGGGTTGTCGCGATCGCGGATGCCTTCGAGGTACTGCACGAACTCGGGCCCGGACATGCTGTTGGCGCGGTCCAGCAACACCTGGGTCATGCCCAGGGCGAAGGCCGGGGTCACGAAGCCGAACGGCGCGCGGTCGCTCAGTTCGTCCAGCGTCTCGTTGATCAGCTCGCCGGTGCGGCGATAGTCGCCGCCCTTCGCCTGCACGGTTTGCTGAATCAGCACCGCCATATCGTGGGCAGCGGCCAGATCGCGCTGCTGCTGCTGGGGATTGTTGAGGTAGGAACCGCCGTACTCGTCGGCGATCCAGCTGGCGGGTTGCGACATCCGTGATTCCTGTCTGCAGCGGCAAGGTGGGCGGCAATGCGTCGGCGACGCCGGCGCGCGCGAAGCCCGGGTCGGCCGGCGCGTTCCGCGTCGATCCGGCGGCATGAAGACCCGCCGGGACGCATGCCGGTCGGCGCAGGAACAGGCTCGGGGATTCGGCGCGTCACGTGGCGGCGCGCGCCCAAGGCGCGCCAGCGCGCACTCTGGCGGAACCAGAGTCCGTTTTTTCGCGGCTTTCGTCACACTTTCCCGGCGGAAGAGGATCCTGAGATGTTTTCAGGCCGCTGCGAGATGTTCTGCAGGCGCGTGCGGGATTCGGAGGCCATCGCGGATCGGGGCGGTGGCCGAAGGACGAACCGCTATCGATTCCGGCAGCCCGGCGCCGACCGCCGCGAGCCCCGCCTCAGCGCCTGCGTACGACGTAGGTCTTCGACAGCGAGTCGTGCCAGCCGCGACGCGCCTTCCCGTTCGAGAACAGCACCGAAAGCGGTTCGAGCGGAATGAGACGCGCGAAGCTGCGGCCGACGACCTGGCCCCAGCGCGGTCTGCCGCCGTCCTCGTTCACCACCCGCGTGCCGGTGACCAGCTTGCCGACGGTGAAACCGGAAAGTCCTTCCATCACGATGTAATACAACAGCATCGCGCCGAGGCCGATGCCGTAGTCGCGGAGATGATTCGGCTCCTCCAGCCGATCCAACGCGGCCATCATCGACTCGAGCCCCTGTCCGTAAAGCAGCGCCAGGTACAGCCCCCACCCCATCAGCTCCAGCAGGGTGAAACAGAAATAGTCGATGAGCAGCGTGAAGAACCGGCGCCAGCGCCCGGCGGGTTCGATCTCCAGCAATTCCTGGGGCAGGGCGTCAGCGATCTCCGCGGCTGGCGAGCGGTACGGATTATGCTCGTCCACGTACGGCCCCCTGTTCGATGTCGCTGTCTGCGGCGAATCGCGAAGCCAGGGCTCAGCCCTTCACAGCGGCATTGAGCGAATACGTCCCGCAAAGCGCGGTTTCGGCCAGCACATGCCCGTGCATGGCGCGGAACACGTCGGCAGCCGCGAACGTCGCCGGCAGGTCGAGGCGTTCGACATCCAGCGCGAACAGGCGGAAGAAATAGCGGTGCAGGCGCAGGTCGTGGCCCGGCGGGTACGGGCCGTCGTAGCCGAGGTAGTCGCCGCCCATCTGGGCATCGCCGGCGAACCAGCCGGTGTAGTCGTTCAACCCGTGGCGCGCGCCCGCGGGGCCGCCCGGCGCCGACTTGCCGCGCGCGGTGACGCCGTCGCTGCAGCTGCCGGCCTCGATCTCATGCACGTCCGCGGGAATGTCGACAAGCAGCCAATGCACGAAATCGCCGCGCGGGTGATCCACGGGAATGGGTGTCGCATCGTCGGCGACCAGCGCGCCGTCGGTAGGCACATCGGTATCGATGCACAGCAGCGCGAAACTGCGGGTGCCGGCCGGCGCATCGTCCCAGCGCAGATGCGGGTTGCGGTTGCCGCCGAAGCCTTCGGGCGTACCCATCGCGAATTCGGCGGGAATGCGATGGCGGTGTTCGAAACTGTCGCTGACGATGCGCATGGGAACTCCTGAATTGAGCAGGCCTGGGTCGAGCGGCCCGGGTTGAACCGGCCCGTGAAGATAGATCGCTTTGGATGAATTGTCAGGCGGTGTTGCCGGCGACGGCCACCCGGAAGAGCAGTCCGCCCATGATCAGCGACGAGATGCCGATCAGAGGCAGGTACCGCAAGGCCCTGGGCACGGCGGACTGCGCAAAGCGATGATGAAGGCGCCATGGAATCAGGGCCATGACGGCGGTGGAGACGACGAGGAGCCAGCCGAACGCCGCGAGCGCCGCGGGATACGCCGAATCGCGCGCCACAAGGAGCATGGCGCCGCCCACGATGAGTCGTGCGACCAGCTCCGCGTAGTGCTTGAGTGATGTGTTCGCGAAACCGAGCAGGAACGCACGAGCGTTCGTCGGACGAACCAGCGCAATGGTGCCGAGCACCAGGAAGTAGATGGCGACGGCCGCCACGATCGCTCTTGCAACGACGAGAAGCATTGGAGTTCCTTTGGCGTTGAGCCGCTTCGCAGCGGGGTGGTGAGCAGGCAAGTTAGGATGGATTGCTCGATGTTCTGAGTAGCCCGGGTGTGCGCGTCGCGCACACCCGGGATGAAGTGCGACATGACTATCCGAAGACCCCGGGCACGGCCTTCCGCCTTACCCGGCTGCGCGGCGACCAATCGCCGCTATATCGAAGAGCGTTGACGGCTTCATGTGCATCTCTGAGGTCAACTTGATGCTTTGATCGATACAGACGAATTGCCGTGATCACTTGGCCGGATCGTGCGAGTTCCATGATCGTGTTGTCTTGAATCTCTTCTTCCGGCAATCGCTCGTCCGGCATGAGCCCCCGGATTGTCTTGATCCACCCATCCTCCTGCGGGACGAACTCGCAGAAGCAGTAGTCGTGGAGCGACTGCACATGAGCGATGTAGCCAATGGATTTCTGACTTTCCTTGAGGTCACGTAACGCCTCACTCCGGGCAATACGCAATGCCTGCTCATAAGTGATGTATTCGGCTTCAAGCCCATCCGGAAAATATCGATCCATAGCCATCCTGACGTCCAGCGTATTTTGTAGCCCGGGTAGAGCGCAAAGCGCGGAACCCGGGACCGGGTAGAAGCATGACTCTCTGAAATCCACGGATAGGCCTTCTGCTTTTCGCGACGCACATCCCTATTCGTAATACTTGCCCGCATATAGAATCTCTGCGCAACGACGCCAAGGACTCCAATTCCGACGATCGCACTCGGAATCGCCCATCGTAGAAGCGGCCCAAGCATGCGCCGCGCCCAGGAAAGCATCGATGCTGCCGTTTTCCCAACCCAGCGCCGCTTGGCCATATGGTGAACCTGGGCGCTCGGATTCCATTTCTCTTTCGGCAGCGAAATCATTCGCCAGCGCCTCAACGAACGCCAGGAAAGTCGACTGATCTACAACCTGCTCCAGTAACCGCTCGCAAGGATCCGACATGGTGCTTGATGCCTGAATTGAGCCGATCCGCGAACCGGATACGGCTTGAATGAAGTGTCAGCCCCTTGCGGATCGCTTTGCGGACACCGATCCGACAAGCCCGGCGCAAACTGCGATAAGCAGCCCTGCAAGCACGAAGGGCGGGCGCCATTGCATACACGCGATGGCGCCAGGCAGCGCGGAGGAGAAGAACACATAGCTGGAAGATCGCGGCCTGGTTGAAAGCAGGAACGCACCAGCGACCAAGAGCACGCTTGCCGAAACGAACGCCATGAAAACCGGCGCGCTCATCTCACTGCTACGAAACTGATTCCAGATCGTGGGTGTGTAAAGCGCCGCCACCAGGGTTTGAAGCACAACGAGCGACCGTACCATGGCGCCCCACCTTCGCGGCGCTCCCGCTGGACCATGCGTCGTGGACGAGGCAGGAGCCTGGTATGGGTTTTCTTGAGTCATTCCTGATACTCCAATAGATGCTAAACGCCCGATTTGAAGTCGCCCCGCTGATGGGTATTGAACGCATAAAAGCGTAGCAAAGTAGGATGGGTTGAGCGTAGCGATACCCATCAAAAGCAACTGCAGAGCTTCCGCGCTGGCGCGCGGGTCACTTTCTTTGTCGCAAAGAAAGTAACCAAAGAAAACTCTCTAGTGCCGAAGCAAATCTGCCGTCTGCGAGATGGCCGGAATTTTTCGATGCGGCATCCTGCCGCGTCGAAAAACGGCGCACATCGTGTGCGCCGCCCTTCGGGTCTACGATCATGCCTTGATCCATCGGCTCGGAATGATCGCGTGGACGAAGTCCATGAGACAGGATTCGCAGCATCGTAGGGTGGGGTGAGCGCAGCGATGCCCACCATCCGGACACGCAAATGACGCAAACATCGAACGGAGCAAGAACAGCACGTAGATACATCAAGGTTTGTTGTGGTTTGGGTGGGCATCGCTGCGCTCACCCCACCCTACGTGCTATCCGCGAGTTCGATTCGACGTCTTTCAGCCTGCCGGATCTGGCTGAGATCAACTTGATCCCTGAGATTCCCCCAGTATTTGATTCTGTTCTTTGTCGGCTTGAAAGAATTGTCAGGTTGCCAGCTTCAAAACCCGCCGCAAGCGCCGCAAATGGCGAGCGACGGCCGGCCAGTTCCATATGGATGGTGGATCCAGCTCTGGTAGCGTCGCAGCCCACGCAAGAGCACGCTTCTCCGAATTGGCGGAAACGAAAGAGTCCAGGCTTGCCGGACGCAACTGCAGATATACCCACACCAAACCCCAACCATCAACCCTGTATCGATAGGTGCGGCCATTGCATTTGAGTGGGTCAAGCGAAACGTGAGTTCGGGCAAGCCTGCCCGCCATATCGGGATAGTGCACAGCTACGTGGATGCTTCCGCCTGGAGTATCCCGTCTGGCCAGTGCATAGGCAAAGAATTCTTCAGGTGATTGAAATGTGCGCAGTTCCTGCTCAGGGGCCGAGTACGCCTCAATCACAGTTAAAGGGCGCTCCCTGAAGATAGCCTCAGCTATCGCTTTTATTGCTGCTTCAGAGACGGGATCTTTCATGGACAGCCCAGCGCCTGATATCAACGAGAAGGAACACTAGCATCGCAGGGCGGGGTGAGCGCAGCGATGCACACCATCCCGACACGCAAAATGACGCAAGCATCGAACGGAGCAAGAACCGCCCGCAGATACATCAAGCTTTGCTGGCGGTTCGGGTGGGCATCGCTGCGCTCACCCAGCCTGCGTGCTCACTGGCAACCCTCTATGTATTGGACAGCTTCTGCCGTACCGGCGTAGTAAACGGTGACCTTTCCGTGATCGGTCTCAAATCGCATGCCATGCTGTTTGTCTGGCGAAAACATGGTGAGGTAGGAGCCGTCTGGAGCCGTATATGCATGCGCCGACTCTTCTATGCGGCCGGGATAGAGGGCCAAGACCTCTTCCTGCGACGAGCCGATATGTACTCCAGATCTGGTCCGCACTTTGGGCGAAGAGACATCGATCCGGGCAAGCCGCTGGTTGAGCAGCATGAAACTCACGCCCTCATATCCCCGCGACGCGGTTACGTACTCGCAGGCCTCCGAATCCTCGTCTGGTTCGTATCGCTTCAATTTGACGCCCAAAGCGCTCTCTAGCGCTCGCGGAGACATTCCTATCCGCGCAGAACCGTACGTAGTGAAAGTGATCCGCGGCTCCTGAGCGACGGCCACAGATGCAGTGGCGCAAGCGATGATGCCGGTGACAACCCATAGCGCTGCAATCCTGTACATAACGTCACTCCTGATATCAACGAAAAGGAAACCCCTACTCCCCCGGATACCCCAACGTCTGCGCCACCTCGGACAACAACGCGAACGGTTCGGCCAATGCCTTCGAATACTGGCGCCAGTGACCGAACGGGAAGCGCTGGGTGCCGAGCACGGAGGCGGGCGGGACGCGGATTTTTTCCAGACCGAGGGCGCCGCCGATTTCCGCTGCGAAGGCTTCGACATCGGCCATGGCGTGGTCGGTGAACATGATCGCGTGCGGCTGCAGCTTGTTCTGATGCAGCGCGACCACGTGCTGCAGCTGGCGGGCGATCCATAGCGCAGCGTCGGTCGGCGTGGCGATGCCGAAGGGCATCGGGCTGCCGAAGGCGATCCATTCCAGCAGCATGTCGCGCGGGTCGCGCAGCGGGATCAGCACGATCGCTTCGTGCTGCAGCGGGCGCAGCATCTTCAACAGCGCGTTGTCCCAATACGGCAGCCAGTCGATGATGATGCCGTCGTTCACGCCGCGCGAAGGCAGCGCGGCACGCCATTCGGCGAGCAGGCGTTCGGGCGCGAGCGAGCCGTCGTTGAGCGCGGCGATGGTGTCGGGATTCTGCAGCGGATCCTGCGGCGGACGCTGCGAGAAGCGGTCGCCGCGCAGCGGATAGCCGGCGTGGGCGATCACCGCGGCGACCTTCTCGACACCCGAGCCCGGGACGCCCCAGAGATAGGCGACCGGCGGGGTGCCGGGCAGCGGCGTCGCCGCTTCCGGCCACGGGCCACCGGCATGGCCGGGCACGGTCAGCGGCCAGCGCAACGCGGCTTCGGCGCTGTTGACCGCGTGCCAGGTCATCGCGGCCTCGCCGTAACGACCGGCGCGGTCCTGGGCGTAGCCCAGCCACAGCATCAGGCGGCGCTTGGCGACGTCGTCGGCCGCCTTGGAAATGAGTGCCTGCACGTGCACGACCGCCGCCTCCGGCTGGTCGCGGATCATGCGGTCGAGCAGGCGCATTTCCGCGCTGCTGCGGCCGGGTTCCAGTTCGACGATGCGCTGCGCGAGCGCGTCGACCGCTTCGGCGTCGCCGCGGGCTTCGTGCAGATGCATCGCCGCATCCAGCGCATTGGTGTTGTCCGGCATCGCCGCGAGCCAGCGATCCATCACCGCCTTGGCGTCGTCGCTGCCTTCGGCTTCGAACGCCAGACGCAGCTGCCACAGCGAGGTCGCCTCGGGATGCTGCGCCAGGGAGCTTTCCAGGGTGGCGCGGGCATCGGCGAAATCGCCGGTGCGGCGCCAGATGTCGGTGAGGATCGCCCATGCGCGCGGGTCGCGCGGCTCTTCGGCCACCGATTCGCGCAGCAGCGCGAGCGCCTGTTCGTGGCGGCCCAGCGCCAGTTCGAGCTCCGCGGTCATGCGCTTCAGCGCCGGAGTCGCGGTCTCGGGGTTGTCCAGCAGCGGCTGCAGCACGTCGCGGGCCTCGTCGGGGCGCTGCTGCTGCAACAGTACATCGGCGAGCAGGCCGCGCAGACCGCGCATGTCCGGCGAAAGCTCGATGATCTTCGCGAACGCCTGCTCGGCGAACGCGAACTGCTGCTGGCTCAGATGGGCGAAGCCCAATGCGTACAGCACCTGCAGATCGTTCGGCATGCGCTCGGCGGCGCGGGTCAGCAGCGCCTGCGCGCGCACGCCGTCGCCGCGACGCAGCGCGACCATGCCTTCCAGCGTCTTGACCCAGGGGTGATCGGGCTGCAGGCGCGCGGCGGAACGCTGCAGGCGCTCGGCCTCGTCGATGGCGCCGCGACCCACCGCCATCTGCGCCTGGAGGATGTAGGCCTCGAACTGGTTCGGGTTGAGATCGATGGTGCGGTTCAGTGCGGCATGGGCCTCATCGAGCTTGTGCTCCTTGAGCAGGAAACCGGCGCGCTGGAAGTGCAGCTCGGCGTCTTCCGGGGCCAGCAGCACGGCGCGGCTGATGGCGTGCTGGGCGGCGGCGGCGTCGCCGTTGGCGCGCTCGGCGTGGGCCAGCAGCGCATGGGCATGGGCGTCGTGCGGGGCGCCGGCCACGGCCACGCGGGCCAGCGACAGGGCTTCGGCGTTGGCGCCGCGCCGCAGGGCGGCGAGAATTCGTTCTTGCATGGGAGTGTTCTGGGGACTGCGGGGCCTGGGCCCGGAACCGTCGATTGTAACGTCCGCGGCCGCGGCACCGGGCACGGCCTCAGGCGGGAGACCGGGCGTCCACCGCCGCCGACAGCCGCGCCGCGACCCAGCGTTCAGCGTAACCGTCGAGGCGGTTGGTTTCCAGGAAGCCGCAGTGCCCGCCCCATTGGGCGATCTCGATCTTCGCGATGTCCGGCAGGCGCAGGGCGTGGAATTCGGCGACCGGAATCACCGGGTCGTCCGTGGACGTCAGCAGATCGGCCGGCACGTCCAGCGCGGCCAGACGGTCGCCGGCAATCGAGTAACCGTTGAAGTAATCGTCGAGGGTGTCGAAATCGGTGTGCCGCTCGACCATCCAGCGGGTCAGGTCGCGCATGCCCAGCTTCAGCACGCTGTCGTCGAAATCGTAGAACTGCGGGAAGTTGTCGCGCTTGCGGCGCAGCGAGGCGCGCCAGCTCTGTTCGAAATAGCGGATGTAGAACGGCAGCCCCTCTTCCATCCGGGTCATGGTCAGGCCCGGATCCAGCAACGGGCAGACCGCCGCGGCATGCACCAGCGGTAGCCCGGCGGCGCGCGCGCGCATCGCCACCCGCAGCGCGAAATTGCCGCCCAACGAGTAACCGGCGACCACCATCGGCCGCGGCGAGCCATCCAGAAAGCGGTTGGCGACATCGGTCGCCGCGTTCATCACTTCGTCGATGCGGTTGGAGTGGAACAGCGCCTGATTGAGGTGATGGGTGTCGCCGTGATCGCGGAAATTCAGCCGGAACACCTCGAACCCGGCGCCCAGCAGATGCGCCGCGGTCAGCCGCATGTAGCTGGATTCGGCGCTGCCTTCCCAACCGTGCAGCAGCAGCGCCAATCCCCGCGGCGCGGCGCCCGGCAAGCGGCTGTGCACGCCCTCCAGACGCACGCCGTCGCCGCCGTCGACGATGTAGGGCGTGCTTACCGCACCGCTGCGCCGCAGCAGCACCGCGCCGCGCGCGCGCCGCAGCGGACTGGTCGCGAACAGCGACTGCAGATGCGGGCTGCGCAGCCAGCGTGGGGGGTTGTAAGGAGAGGAGGAGATCATCTGCTGGACATCATGGGCGCATTCAGCGTACGTCGACACGGAGGCATTCAAAAATACTCGACCGCTTTCGCACGCGCCTCGCGCAGAGCCCGTTCGAGACAGATGCGATCCCGACCTTCCGGCGTTACGGCGATCCGATTTTCCAGCGCGCGGATACCGCCGCGATTCCACATCTGCCGCGACGCGTTGACGCGCTCTACCTGATACCAAAACCAGAATTCTTCATCGTGGACAACAGATTCCACGCCATCCGCGGACAAGTACGCGCACATCAAGAGTGTTCTGTCGATCGCACTCCCTCGGCTCGATTGATCGTGTGCGCATCCAGCGGCAATGATCGGAATCGACAGCGCGACCATTGCGCGTGCCAAGGGGCAACGACGAACGACGGAAGCAGTCACTCCCCCATCGCCTCCACGATCCGCGTCCTGGCGGTATCGGCGAGTCGCCTGCGGCCTTCGGCATCGCCGGGGAGGATCGGTTCGAGGAAGACCACTTCCGCGTTGCAGCCCGGTTCGCCGAGCAGGCGCAGCACATTGGCGGCGAAACTTTCGGTCGGGCCGAACGCGACCACGGTCTGCCGCGAGGCGCCGTCGCCGTAACGCAGCGCCACCGGCTGCACCGGTACTTCGGCTTCCACCGCAGCCAGGAAGATGCGCGCGTGGAACGGGCCGATGGCGTCGCCGCCGCGGGTGCGGCCTTCGGGGAATACCCCGATGGCGCGGCCGTCGCGCAGCCGCGCCAGCATTTCGTGCAGCACGCCGCCGAGGGATTCCTGGCTGCCGCGCTGGTGATAGATGGTTTCGCCCATGGTCGCGAGCCAGCCGACCACCGGCCAGCCGGCGATTTCGCGCTTGGCGACGAATCCCATCATCCGGTAGCTGTGCAGGGCGGTGATATCGATCCAACTGACGTGGTTGGCGACGAACATGACCGCGCCGGGCAACGGCGTGCCGACGCGGCGCATGCGGAACCCGAAGACCCGCAGCAGGCCGCCCTGCCACCAGCGGACCATGCGATGGCCGAGGCGGTCGTCGCCGATACGGATCCGGCCGAACGGCGGCGACATCAGGATCAGGGTGATCGGCAGATGCACCAGCGCATGCCACGCCAGCATCGGCGTACGCACGAGATAACGCAGCAGCCTGGCGGCGCGCGCAGCGGGAGGGGCATCGGTCATCGCGCCACCATACCGAAGCGGATTAGAGCTTTGAACCATCTCGATGGGTCGCTTGTATCGCGAGAATCAGGCGCGGTTCGGGATGACGGCGAGGGTCAGCCGCGAGATGCAGATCAGGCGGCCGAAGTCGTCTTCGATGCGGATTTCCCAGACTTGGGTGCGGCTGCCGACGTGCAGCGGCCGCGCGGTGCCGGTGACCTGCCCTTCGCGGATGCCGTTGACGTGGTTGGCGTTGATTTCGATGCCCACGCACAGATGGTCGGGGGCGCAGCACAGCATGCCGGCGCTGCTGCCCAGGGTCTCCGCCAGCAGCACCGAGGCGCCGCCATGCAGCAGGCCGTACGGTTGCCGGGTGCGGGCATCCACCGGCATGGTGGCGCGCAGGTAATCGGGGCCGATCTCGGTAAACACGATCCCCAGCGGCGTCATGGCGGTGTCGGTGGACATCGCGTTGAGCTGTTCGAGACTGGTGCTGCGGCGGAAGGGGCTGGAAGCGGAGGTTGCGGAGGTGCTCATGGCATCAGGATAACCGAGCCTGCCGGCGGCGGCCCGGCCGCAGGCGCATGGGAGAGAAGTCATGCGCTGCGGTCGGGACGTATCGAAACGGTTCGGAGCGCCTGCGCGGGCAGGGTCATGCGGCCGGGTTCAGCCGCAGCGGAAGCGGGCCTGGCCCCAATCGCTGGTGTAGCGCTTGTCCTGGGCATAGCCGCTGCTGGCGCCGTAGCCGATGCCGAAACCGCGTTCGCGGTAACGGGCGGAAGAAAGGGTGGAATCGACCGGCGACTGCACGGCGACCGGCGTGCGCGGGGCGAGTGAGGCGTGGGTCTGCGAGGCGTTCATGTTGATCCTGAGAGGTTCGTGCGGGGGAATGACTTGCGGGCGTTGCGTGGTGGATGCGGATCCGGAAACTGTTGGAACGGAAACTGTTGGAACAGAAGCGGGGCGACCGGATGGATCAGGCGCAGCGGAAGCGGATCTGGCCCCAGTCGGTGGTGTAGCGCTTGTCCGCGGCGTAACCGCTGCTCTTGCCGTAGCCGACGCCGAAGCTGCGCGCGCCATAGGTGCGGCGGGTCTTGCTGGCGATGGAGACGACGTTGCCGGTGGTGTCGGTCGAGGTGCGGGTGGTGGTGGTGTTCGAGACGTTCATGGCGGGTTCCGTGTGTGCTTGTGATTTGGTGTGTTGGTAATCTACAACACCTACCTACCAAAACAGACATGCCGAAAGTCACCCCACTCTCGGCATGGCGTCAAGTCATTGTTTTGAAAGCACTCAGCCGTTCTGGGAGCCGACGAACGGTCAATCGAAACCCTTCGACATCGCCCCTCTAACGGGTCTTGAAGCCGGGTTTGCGCCATTCCGGACCCCGACGAGCTGGGCAAGACGCGACGATGCCCGCGACCGGCGCGGGCATCGTCGTCAGGATCGCGTGGCGGGAGGCGTTACTGCACCGCCTTGTCCCAGTCCAGCACGTAGTACCACCAGTTGTTGCGGGCCAGCGGATTGCGCCCGACGAAAGCCGGGATCTTGCCCAGCCAGTAGAGATGCCAGCCCATGTCTCCGCAGCCCCACTTGCTGCAGTCGTTGTCGGTCGTGGCCCCGGTGAGGTTCGGATAGTTTTCCCAGTCGTCGCAGGTATTGGTCTCGACGTTGGGATTGCTGTAGTCGTAGCCCCACTTCTTCTCCGGATCGGGGTTCGGTACCGGCGTGTTGAGACTGCCGTGGATGTTGCCGCAACCGGCGATGGTGAAGTCGAAACCGCGCGCGGTGAAGCGTTCCAGCGGATTGGCGGCGGCCGGGAACGGATTGGGTCGCAGCAGATACCAGTTGCGCCACTGGCCGAAACGATGGTTCATCGTGCCTTCGACGCGGTGGCCCATGTCCTCGAGCATGCGTTCGGGTTCGCGCTCGTAGTTGAAGCCCATGATGTTGAGCTTCACCCGGCAGGTCGTACCGGGAACGGGCGGGCCGTTGGTGTCGAATGCGCCCGGCCCGGCCATGTTCGCTTCCCAGAAGCCGAAGAACGCGCCGCCCATCAGCCAGACCTCATCGATCTGACCGGCGTTCGCGCGTTCGCAGACCTGATGCTCGCGCAGGATGCGGGCGTAGTCGAAACGCTGTTCGCGGCAGTTCGGATGGGGCCGGACGGCGATGCAGGCCAGATACTCGGCCTCGTTGAAGACCGGGCCGTCGGTGAAGTTCGGGAACGCACGCACCATCGCGTGCTGAGCGACGGCGTATTGCACCACCTGGGTGCTCGCCTGCTCCAGCGCCTCGATGTACTGCTGTTCCAGCACGCGCGGATTGCGCCAGCCCATGACCTCATGCAGCGGACGATTGCCGCGGCTGGCGATCAGCGGGTTGATCTCGATGATCATCACGCGTTTGTAGACCGGTTCGTGCACGCGCGGGTCGGTAGCGCGGCCCGGCGCGGCGAACAGCGCGGTGATGTCGTCCCACTGGCTGTAATCGGTCTGCGTGCGGCGGAAGATCCGGTTGCCGCGACCGATGAACTGGCGCCAGTAGCCGTCCGTGTAATGCGCGACGTGGAACGAGACGATCGGCGCCTGCGGATCGCCCACCGCCGCGAACAGCGCGGTGATGTCTTCCCACGCCGTCCAGGCGTACACCGGCGGCTCGACCGGCAGGTCGCGCGCGGATGGACCCGTCGACGATGGCGTCGCGTCCACCTGGGTGCGCCGGTAGACGCGTCCGCCGCGCACCAGGAACTGTCGCAGCAGGCTGTCGACCGGGTACAGCGCGGCGGTGAAGGACGTGATCGGCGCGGTGCCGGTGCCCGCGAACGCGGCGTCGACGTTTTCCCAGGCGCTCCAGCCGCCGCCCGCAAGCTGGGTGATGCGGTACACCTGTCCGCCGCGGGTGAGGAACATGCGATAGAGGCCGTCCTGATAGACCTCGACGTCGTACGCGGTGATTTCGCCGATGCCGACCTGGTTGGTGCCGTTGAACAGCGGGCTGATGTTCTCCCAGACATCCCATTGCGGTTCGATGCGACGGTACAGGCGGCCGTTCTTGACCAGGAACTGCCTCAGCTTGCCGTCGGGATACAGGGCGGGACTGAAGGAATTCACCGACGACAGCCCGGCGCTCTGGGCGGACACGGCCGATGGCATCAGCGCGGACAACGAGGCGATCAGGAAGATCGCGGCGGCGAATAGGCCGGATCGCAGGGATCCGGAACGTGTGCGGCTGGACATGGGGGCCTCCTTGAAGGCGGATGGGGACGTTCGACAAGCCCATACGCGCGCAGGCGCCGAACCCTGACATGCGGTCCGGCGCGCGGGCGACGCACGGGCCATGTCAGGTTCCGGGCCACGAATGCGTACCCATCGCAACACCGCCCGATCGATCCCATGTCCGACTCCGCCGCGACCACCGCGAATGCCCGCACGACCGTCCGCCTCCGCGACCGGGTGCGCAGGCTGTCGCGCGACATGCTGGCCGGCCTGGTACCGCGCGGCAGTGCGATCGCGATCGCCGACACTGACGCGCCGGTGGATGGCGGCCACTTCGAGGCGGCGATCTGCCGCAACTGCGGCGCCCCCCGGGCCGCGCCGTTCTGCGGCGAATGCGGACAGAAGGCGGTCTCGCGCTTCGGCGGCGGCGACCTGCTGCGCGAAGCGTGGCAGAGCTGGCGGCTGTTCGAGACCTCGCTCGTGCACGCGGGGCTGCGACTGCTGCGCAGCCCCGGCGCGGTGGCGCGGGAATACGTGCTGGGCGCGCGCAAGCGCCACACCCATCCGCTCAGCCTGCTGCTGATCGCGGTGGGCGCGCTGCTGGTGCTGCTCGACCGCACCGGCTATCTCACCGCCGGCCAGAAGGAGTTGGAAGGCGCGATGAAGGTGGTCGTGGCATGGAGCCGCTGGTCGTTCTCGCTCGGCCTGTTCGCGGTGCTGGCCGCGACCTGGTGCGTGTTCCGCCGGCGCCTGGGCTACAACCCGGTGGAGCATCTGGTGCTCGCGGTGTACGTGCAGTGCCTGATCGTGGCGGCGAACGCGGTCCATCTGCTGCCGCTGCTGTTGCTGGACACGATGCATTGGGTGCCGCTCTGGCGCAAAGCCGCGCTGTGGACGATGTCGCCCATCGAATGGGCCATCGTGGCCGTCGCTTGCCGGCAGTTCTTCCGCCTGCAGTGGCGTCGCGACGCCTGGCGGATCGCGCTCGTGCTGGGCGCTTACATCGCCATCAAGAAACTCCTGCTGCTGGCCTACGGCCGTGTCGTGCTGTACGCGGCGACCGGACAAATCGTATGACTCCCTTTTCCTTCACGAGACTCGACGAACGATGAAACTCCCCGCCTGGTGCCTCCTGTCCGCGGCGACCGCCGCCGCTCTGCTGTCCGGCTGCGGCGACCGCAGCGCCGTCGCCGGCCCCGCAGCCTCGGAAGCGACGCCGCAGGTCGCCGCAGCCGCAGCCGCCGATGCCGATACCGTCGCCGCGCGCATCGCCGATACCCTGGAAGCCTGTTCCTACGACGGCGAACCGGTGCGTTTCGGTCTCGGCGGCGACGCGCCCACGGACTGCCGGAACATGATCGAACAGGTGATGCGCTTCACCGGCCTGCCGCAGAACTTCACCGTCACCGAAGCCGACGTGCCCAACGCCGCCGCCGCGATCCTGCTGGATCGCGACGAAACGCCGCAGCGGGTGATCGCCTTCAACCCCGACTTCATCGCGCTGGTCAATCGCGCGACGCGCGAGAATCCATGGGCGGCGGTGAGCGTGCTGGCGCACGAGGTCGGCCATCACCTGGCCGGCCACACCATCCAGTCCGGCGGCAGCCAGCCGCCGATCGAACTGGAGGCGGACAAGTTCAGCGGCTTCGTGCTCTACAAGATGGGCGCGCAGCGCGACGACGCGCTGGTCGCGATGCGTACCCTGGTGCCGGCCGAAGTGCCGCGCGACAGCACCCATCCGGCGCGCGACCGCCGCCTCGCGGCGATCGCCGAAGGCTGGAACCAGGCCTGTCGCCAGACCGGGCGCGGCGACTGCGAACGCGGCGCCGCGGGCGCGCTGCCTGGCAAGGCCCCGGCGCAAAGCCAGGTGCAGCACGACCCCGTGAACACCCTGCCCGTACAGCCGGACTTCGACCCGATCGCAGGCACCGGGACGCAGACCGCCTCCGCGCCGGTCGTCATGCCGGTTCCCGATGCGGGCAGCCTGCCGAGCAAGGGCGTGCAGTTCATCTACGACGAACTCGGCATCCTCGATCCCGCCACGATGGAAAAGCACGAACGCCTGTTCCGCGAACATGCGGAGAAGCACAACGTCGAGATCGTCACCATCGTGGCCAAGGACCTGCACGGCATGCGTGCGGACGACTATGCCTGGGCGATGCTGCGGCAACTGCGCGTGGGCAAGCTGGACGTGGGCAACGGGGTGGTGTTCGTGTTCGCGCCGGACAGCCGGACTTTCGGCAGCGCCTTCGGCCCCGGGATCAAGCTGGCGATGGGCGCCTACAGCGACAACTACCGCAGCTCCGCGGAAAACTTCTTCAAGTTCCTGTACGCCACGTGCAGGAAGAAGACGCGCTGCAACGAGGGCATCACCGAAAACCTGCTCTACCCCGCTTCCCACGTGGCCGACGATACCGAACACTTCGACTGGAAGATCCGCTTTGCCTCGATGGGCGCGCTGCATGCGCTGTCGGTGAAGGAACTCCGCGAAGCCGTCCCGGTCGCGCGTATGCAGACCAACCAGGCGATCGTGCGCTTCGACGCCGTGGTCGCCGACCTCACGCCCGACCCGCGCGCCCGATTCCCGCACGTCAACCCGCCCGGCCGCAACGGCGCGAGCCGCGCCGTCTACGTGAAGACCACCGAAGGCCTGCATACGATGGTGTATCTGGATCCCGCCACCGAAGGCCTGATGCCCGGCGGCAAACTCGAAGCGGGCAAGCGCTACACCTTCGTCGGTCGCAGCCAATTCGTGTCGCCGAACCCGAAGGACACCCAGCAGGTCGTGGCGTTCAGCTACAGCGGGCATTGAACGCGATGACGACGCCTGAGCAGCATCCGTCTTCCGCCGCCGCCGCATGGCTGGGCGCCGCCGCCGCCAGCCTGCCGATGGGCGCCATCGCGGCGTTCTGGGCGATGACCTGGCTGATCGGCAGCAACGGCTACTTCGGCTGGCGCGGCGAAGCGCTGGTGCTGGGCAATGCGGCGCTGGCGCTGCTGGCGATGGTGGCGGGCATCGGCCTGTCCGCGCGATGGGCCCATCGCCTGCGCCGGCGCGGACGCGGGCAGGCGTTCGCGGCGCTGGCGGGCGCCGGCCTCGGCGTGCTGGCGGGCTCGGCGGGACTGGCGGTGGCGGGGCTCGCGTACTCGCTCGCGGTCTCGTGAATCCCGCAACCGCCGGCCGCGACCGTTCCGGTCCGCCTGTATTGACGATGCGGAAACGAAGGGCAAGGATGGCGGCCCGCGAAGACGAGCAAGGCCATGCAGGATCCCACGGACACCACCCTGCTGGTGCGGCGCTGGAGCGAAGGCGAGGGCGGCGCCCTCGAACAATTGCTGCCGATGGTCTACGCCGACCTGCGCGCGATCGCGCGCCGGGAAATGCACGGCCATCGCGGCCACGACACCCTGCAGCCGACCGCGCTGGTCAACGACGTCCTGCTGAAGCTGATCGATCGCGATCGTCCACAGGCGCTGCAGAGCCGCGCGCACCTGTTCCACACTGCGGCGCGGATGATGCGGCAGATGCTGGTGGATCGCGCGCGCAGCGCCGCCAGCGAGAAGCACGGCGGCGGCGCACTGCGCGACGACTTCGCGCGCGCGATGGAATTGCCGATTCCCGAGACCACGCGCCTGCCGGAACTGGACGAAGCGCTGGACGCGCTGGCGCGGCTGGACGAACGCATGGCCAAGGTGGTCGAACTGCGCTACTTCGTCGGCCTGAGCGTAGCGGAAGTGGCCGGGGTGCTGGAACTGGACGAGCGCACCGTCTATCGCGACTGGGCCGCGGCCCGGGCCTGGCTGCGCGAACGCCTGCGCGACGAGCCGTGAGCGCACGGGTTCCGCGCGGGCCCGCATGCGGGCCCGGCGCAACAGCCGCGATCGCCTTCTGGAGACACCCATGAGCAACGACCCGACTGCACGCGACGACGCATACGACGATCGCGCGCTACCGCTGCTGCGCGATCTACTGGCGATGGCGCCCGCGGAACGCGATGCCGCGCTGCGGTTGAGGGCCGGGGACGATGCCGCATTGGCGGCGCGCGTGCGCCGGCTACTGGCGCAGGTCGACGAATCGGAACTGGAAGCGCCCGCAGCGGAACCGCTGGCGCTGCACTTCGGTCCGTATCGCGCGCTCGAACGCATCGGACAGGGCGGCATGGGCGAAGTCTTCCGCGCCGAACGCATCGACGGCAGCTTCCGCCGCGAAGTCGCTATCAAGCGCATGCACGCCGGCTATGCGGGACTTGCCGAACGCTTCCTGCGCGAACGGCAGCTGCTCGCGCGGCTGCAGCATCCCAACATCGCGCAGCTGATCGACGGCGGCCTGGACGCGCGCGACCAGCCATGGCTGGCGATGGAACTGGTGCGCGGCGAACCGCTGCATCGCTGGTGCGACAGCCGGCGCGCGCCGCTGGAAACGCGCGTGCGCCTGATGATCCAGCTCTGCCGCGCGATCGACCACGCCCATCGCCATCTGGTGGTGCATCGCGACCTCAAACCGGGCAACGTGATGGTGGACGCGGAAGGCAATACCAAACTGCTGGACTTCGGCATCGCCCGCCTGCTGGACGACGAAGGCACGGAACCGACGCGCACCCAGACGATGACGCCGGCATGGAGCGCGCCGGAACAGCGCAACGGCGAACCGGCGACCACCGCCAGCGATCTGTACCAGTTGGGCATGCTGCTGCGCCTGCTGTTGTCCGGCCTGGCGCCGCAGCCGACATCCGGCCGGATGTCGCGCGGATACGCCGAACTCCGCCTCCGCGACGCCGGCGCCGCGAACGCCATCGCCGAGGCGCGCGGACTCGCGCCCGAAACGCTCGCGCGGCGGCTGCATGGCGACCTCGACGCGATCGTCGCGCTGGCTACCGCGGAGCAGCCGACGCAGCGCTATCCGGGCGCGAGCGCCTTCGCCGAGGATCTGCAGCGCTGGCTGGATGGCCTGGCGGTCCGCGCGCGCGGCGAGGAGCGCGGATACCGGCTGCGCCGCGCGGCGCGGCGCTACTGGCCGGCGTTTGCGGCCGGCGTGGCCGCCCTCGCCTTCCTCGGCTACCACCTGTACAGCATGGATCTGGCGCTGCGCCGGGTCGAAGCGGAACGCGTCGCGGCCCTGTCCGCGCGCGCGCTGGAAGCCCGCCAGCGCGAACGCGCCGAACGCGAGCGCGACAAGGCCAACGTGATCGCAGACTACTTCGGCGAACTGTTCGGCACCCTGGATCCGGCCGACATCGCGCGCGGCGACGTGCCCGCGCACCGGCTGCTGGAACGCGGGATGGAACGCCTGGAGAACGACCGGACGCTGCCCCCCGCGATGCGCTCGCAGTTGCTGGTCGCGACGTCCAGCGCCTTCAGCCATCTCGATCGCGATGCGTCGGTGCGCGAGGCATTGTCCAACGCGATCGCGCTGCTCGCCCCCGGCACCATCGAGACCGGCGACGAACTGGCCGAGGCGTATTCGGCGCTCGCGCTGGCCCACAACAGTCAGGGCGACTACGCCGCCGCGGGCGAAGCGCATCGCGCGGGCTGGGCGCTGTATGCGGAGGGCAAGGCCACCGATCCGATCACCCGCAACGAGCTGCGCATCGTCCGCGCGATGCTGTACGACCGCGACGGCGACAAGGCCGCATCGGCCGCGCTGTACCGCGAGATCCTGCCCGACACCCGGCGCGCGCTGGCCGGCGCCTCGTACCAGATGCGTGCCGTCCGCAATCACATCGGCGCGCTGACCAACCTGGGCCGGTTGGAAAAGGATCCGGCGGTCTCCGAACGACTGCACCGGGAGGCCGTGGCGCTCACCGAATCGCGCGACCCCCACAATCTCAGCATGGTCCTCGCGGTGCGCAATTCGCTGGCGACCGCGATCATTCGCCAGAAGGACTACGACCGCGCCGAAACGCTGGCGGAGGAAACGCTGCGCCGGGCCAAGGCGTATTTCGTGGACACCGATACCTGGCTCGGCCTGATCCATGCGACCGCGGCGCAGATCGATCTGGCGAAAGGGCGTCACGCGCTCGCCGCCGACCGGTTCGACATCGCATCGCGGATCGCGGACCAGAGTCTGGGCAAGGACAATCCGGTCGCGCAGCGGGTCCGACAGGACGCCATGATGACGGACCTCGCCGCGGATCGGCCCGATGCGGCCGAACGCAAGCTGCGCATGTTCCCGGCGGAGCCGCCCGCCGGGCCGGGGCCGTCGACGCAGGCCGGCGCGACGCAGGCCGACGTGGCGCGCGCCTACCTCGCGTGTCTGCGATCGCCGTCGCCGGCGCGGCCCGGGCAGGTGCGCGCCGTGCTGGCGAATCTCAAAGCCCCGCTGGCGGACAAGTTCGTGAACACCGGTATCGACTGGGCCGCGCGCTGCGAACGGGCGGTCGCGGCACGCCGCTGAAGACGGGCGGAAGCGCTGGACGATCGGTGTCGACGATCCGCTTGGATGCTCGGCCTAGAGGATGGGCGCCAGTCCCGCGCCGAACGCGGTGAAGATCCGCGTCAGCGGCCGGATCACCGGCGCCACTTCAGGGAAATCGCCCACCGGCTCATAGCAGCGCCGGAACTCGGGGTCGCGCGGGGAGATCGGCTGCGGGCAGTCCGGGCCCGGCTTGAACTCGTAGCTGGTGGCGTAGCGCACCGGCCAGAAATCGAAGACCGGCAGCAGCTCGGACATTTTCGACAGCGAGTATTCCAGCCCCGAGAACACCGGCGGCTTGTCGCGGCGCGCGATCATCCACGCGTTGGCCGGCAGCATGTCGCGCTCGATGCTGGCGGCCAGCGCGCGCGCGAACGCCGGGTCTTCGATCACCACCACCGACTCGGTGTTGTAGGTGTCGCCGCGCGGGTCGAAGTTGTGGGTGCCGATCACGCCGACGCGTTCGTCGATGACCAGCGACTTCGCGTGCAGGCCGAAGCGCACGCCGCCGCGCTTGAGCGGGACCTGCTCGTTGGCGCCGCGCTTGGAGTAGCGCAGCGCGGAGTATTCGCGCGCCAGCGGCGTCGGCCGGTCGGGGGAGCGGCTGCCGCCGATGTCGGGCCCCTCCGAACCCGAGGCCATCCCGCTCGACGACCCGACGCCGGACGAGCCTCCCGCCGAGGACCCCAGTCCCGACGAACCGGTCAGCGCCGGCCCGGGCGAAGCGGAGTCGGCCGGCATCGCACCGAACCTGTCCAGCACGATCGGCGTGCCGTCGTCCTGCCAGGCGATGCCGACGGTGCCGGTGGCTTCCACGTCGATCGGCGCGTCCTGCGGGAACGGCTTGAATTCGTATATCTCGAACTTGAAATCGCGCAGATAGCGACGCTTGTATTTGTAGGACAGCGCGTAGGGAATGAAGGCGTCGGTGGCGGCCAGGCTGTTGGTGGACACGATCACCCGCGGCGGCGCGGCGCGCAGCTGCAGCTCGCTGAACATGCGCTGCGCCGGCTTCGACAGGACGAGGTACGGCGTCTGCAGCAGCACGCGGTTTTCGGAGGAGACGATCAGATCGCGCAGCAGCCGCGACGACACGCCCGACCGCAACTTATCGGCCTGGTGCTTGCGCGGCGAGTCGCCGATGTAGCGCAGCGAGTGCACCGGCATCGCCGCATCGACCAGACGGCTGCGCACCAACGCGGCGTCGTCGGCGTCGCGGCCCATGGCCTCGATCCGCTGCGGCCGCTCCGGTGCCGGATGCTCCACCGCCGGCACGCCCTGGCGCAGCACGAGGCGGCCGACGTCGGTCAGGCGGGTCAAGGGCCGGGTGAGCGGTGCGTTCCAGAAGGATTCGAAGTGCGCATCCATGCTGGCGATCGCCGGGCCGGCGACGAGGATGTCGCGGTCGCGGAAGTTGTAGGACGCGTCCCAGTCGTAATAGTCGTTCTGGTAATTGCGGCCGCCGGTGATGCCGACCAGCCCGTCCACCATCATCAACTTGTTGTGCATGCGCTGGTTGAGCCTGCGCCAGCAGCAGGCGGACGCCAGCGCGTACATCGGGTAGCTGATCCGCGCCCGGCCCAGCACCGGGTTGTAGAGGCGCATCTCGAAATTCGCGTGCGCGCCGGCCAACGCCGCCAGGGTATCGACGCGCCGCAGCGCGGCGAGCTGGTCGACCAGCAGCCGCACCTTCACCCCGCGCCGCGCCGCGATCAGCAGTTCGTCGAGGATCAGATGGCCGGCGTCGTCCTCGTCGAAGATGTAGGTCTGGATATCGATGCTGCGGGTGGCGCCGCGGATCAGATCCAGCCGCGCCAGTAGCGCGTCCTGGCCGTAGTCGAGGATCAGCGCGTAGTGCTGCGCGCCGGCGGGCGCCGGCACGATGCGGGCAGCGTCGACAGCCGCAGGCGCGGCGGGCGGCGGATCGACGACCGGCGTGGCCGATTCAGGCGCCGAAGACGCCACCGGCACCGCAGACGCATCGGCGACCGGCGCCGGCGCGGGCATGCCGCCGGCGGCGCGCATGCCCAGTTCCAGCAGCGGCGACGGCCGCGCGCAGTTGTCGGCGCGGCCGCAGGTGTTCTCGGTGCTGCGGGCGGCGGCGACCAGGGTGTCCACCTGCCGCTGCTGCGGGGCGGACAGCGAGGCGCAGGCGGCTTGGGCCAGCACCGCCGCAAGCAGGCACAGCGCGCGCAGCGGTGTCATCGTTCGACCCTCATTCGTCGCCCTCGCGCACGCGCAGACGCAGCACGAAGCGGACATGATCGGACACCGCCAGGATCCAGCGGTCCACGCCGTAATCGGTGCGGCGCACGCTGCCGCTGGCGAGCACGTCGCAGTCGTACGCCGGTCGCGTGCATTCGCTCTCGAGAATGATGAAGGTCTCGCGCCGCGTCACGTCGCGGATGGTCAACTCGCCGGTGAGCTTGCCGCCGTCCGCGATCAGCGCCGGGACGTACGGGTCGGATACGAATTCAACGTCGGGGAAGCGGTCGGCTTCGAAAAAGCCCTCGCCGCGGGTCATGCCGGTGTAGTTCGGGTGGCCGACGATCTCGACCTCGCGCGCGGACATCCGCAGATGCACCCGATGGCGGCCGTTGTCCAGGGTTTCGATGCGGCCGTCGAAGCGCGGGAAGCGGCCCTGCAGCCCCTGGCCCCAGCGGGTTTTCAGGGTGAAGCCGATCCGGGTATGCGCGGGATCGATATCGGCGGCTTCTGCGGTCGCGCTTCCGACCGTGCCGGCCGCGAGCAACAGAGCGAACAGCGGCGTAGCGTAGATTCCCGCGGAATTCACGGCCACCAGAACGCGGAGAGGCTGGCGACGCCCGGCTCCACCGCGGCATCGGTCGGAAAATCCAGGACCACCACGCTGCCGGGCGGCATGCCGCGATAGTCGCCGGACTGGCCGCTGTGCATCAGCGCGGCCAGGCGCTCCAGGCCCGGATTGTGGCCCACCAGCATCAGGCGTTCGACCTCGTGATGCTCGTCGACCAGTTCGGCCAGCGCGCCGGCGGTGGCCTCGTAGATGGCGTCGACGAGGCGCTGCTCGACGAAACCGACGCCGTTGCCCAGCACCGCTTCCAGGGTCTCGCGGGTGCGCCGCGCGGGCGAACACAGCACGCGGTCCGGCACGAGGCCCTGCGCGGACAACCAGCGCCCGGCGGCCTCCGCCTCGGCCAGACCCTCCGCGGACAGCGCGCGATCGACATCGGCTTGCCCGTCGCTGGCGGGTTCGGCATGGGCGTGGCGGAGCAGGATCAGGGTTCGCATGTGCGCTTCAGTCTTCGGCCCGGGATGATGTGGGTGAGCTTAGCGCGAACCGTCGACGATCGGGATTCCGGAAATCCGGAAATCCGTCACCCCACCCTGTGGGAGCGACGCAAGTCGCGACGGGGTTGCAGAAAGACTTTCCGTAGCCCGTCGCGACTTGCGTCGCTCCCACAAAAAGCGGATCACTCGGCGCTAGCCGATGGCTTCCGGCAGCCGCCGGAGTGCGTCGCGGAAGAACAGGCGATCCGCGGGCGTGAGTTCGCGCAGGCGCCGGCGCAGGCGCGCGGCGGCTTCGGCGCTGCGCTGCGCGTCGCCGTCGTGCGCCTCGTACCACGCGACCTCCAGCAGCACATTGGCGCGCTGCAGTGCGTCCACCTGGACCCGGCCGGCATCGACATCGGCCTGCATCGTCGTCGCCAGGCCGCGCCAGCTGGTCCACGGCACGGTCAGTTCGATCGGCGCGATCCGGGCGCGGAATTCCTCCATCGGGATCACCGGCCAGCGGCGGAAGGCATCGGCGCGCGGATGCGGCGCTTCCGGGCCGCCGCCGCGCGCCATGCGCAGCAGGTAGATGGTGTTCCAGCAGCCGCCGCCCACGCCATGACGACCGCTGAGCCACGCCGCCAGGCCGATCCACTTCAGCGGATGGCCGTCGTCGCTGGGCACGTCCAGCCCGCAGCGCTGGAACAGCCACAGCGACCAGCCCAGATTGCTCGCGGTGGAGGCCGCGGCGTCGAACAGCTCGGCCTCGTTGGCCAGCGCCAGCGCCGCGCGGTAGTAGAGCAGCGCGGTGCGCGCGGCCTCGGTGCGTTCCGCCGGTTCGGTGCGTTCGTCCAGCGCCATCGCGCGGTGGATCAGCGCCTGCAGGTTGGCGTGTTCGCAGCGCACCCGCGGGTGGTACTGGAACAGGCCGGTCCAGCGCGGGTCTTCGGTGGCCTGACGCAGGATCTGCCGCGCCGCCTGCGGGTCGCGTCCGGCGTAGGCGCACCACGCCTGCACGATCGCCGCCATCGCCCCCAGCCAGGCGTGCTCCGGCGCCTGTTCGTCGTGCCAGTGGCGGTCGAGTTCGGCCAACACCGCGCGCGCGGCGTCGGCGTTGCCGGCGCGGCGCCAGACCATCGCCTGCTGCAGCAGCGCCAGCGCCTGCAGCCACGGGTCCGGCGCCAGGGTCTGCGCGCGGCGGTAGCCGGCCAGCGCGCCGTGGTCGCGATCCATGATCAGCCGGCCGTCGAGCATGTCGCGGCGCGCGCCGGCCCAGGCGTGCCAGTAATCCGGGCTGGCGGTGCTGACCGATTCCGGCCCGGCCACGCTCCGCGCCGCGGAAGCCGCGCCCAGCCAGGCGACGACCGCATCGACGCCCGCCGGGGCGTCGTGCAGTGCGATGTCCAGCCGCGCGGCTTCGCCATCGGCCAGCCAGTACGGGCCGCGGTTGCGCCCCGCCAGCGGCAGCAGGTCCGGGGCGCGGCTGCGGTCGGTGCCCCAGCCCACGCGCAGCCCCAGCCGGGCGAAATCGGCATAGGCGCGGCTGATCACCATCCGCAGGTTGCGGGTGTTGGCGAACTGTTCGCGCAGTTGGGTCTCGCGCAGCCAGCCCTCGCCGGACTGCGCCGCCAGCCACAGCCGCAGCAGGATCCACAGCGACTGGTGCCGCACCGGCTGCCCCTGCACGCGCGGCGGCGTTCCCAGCTCGATCTCGATGCGGTCTGTCGTCGTGCGGCTGGGCGGCGTGCGGCTCAAAGTCATGCGCTCGTGTTTCGTGCGGGCGTGGGGGTGCAGTCTGGCATGGCCGGCCGGGTGCGGTGACAGCCGTTACGGCCGTGACGCGCGCGACATCGCCATCGCTTGGGGCGACCGCGCGACGCGACGACACTGCGACGCACGCCCCGCCACTGGAGTTGCCCGATGTCGCGATTCATCCGTCTCTGCGCCGCGCTCGTCGTCCTGACGATGCTGTCCCCTGCCCTGTCCGCCGCACCGCCGACGAAACCCGTCGCCGCACCGACTGCCGCCGCCCGCTTCGCCGACTACGGCCAAACCGGCACATTCCTGCTTCAGCGCGACGGCGCGCTCCCGCAGACCCTGCACGACGATGCCTGGTCCACGAAACCGCTGAGCCCGGCGTCCACGTTCAAGGTGATGCTGTCGCTGATCGCGCTCGAAACCGGCGCACTGCGAGGCGCGGACGAGATCGTGAAGTGGGACGGCAAGCCTTATCCCGACAGACCCCAGTGGCAGAAAGACATGGCATTGCGCGAAGCGATGCGGACTTCCAGCGAAAACTATTTCGGCACGCTGGCGACACGCGTCGGACACGAACGCCTGGCCGAATGGGTCAAACTTGTGGGCTATGGCAACGGCCGCGTCGGCACCAACCCGCCGCGCGTCTGGCACGACGGCTTGCTCACCGTCACCGCGCAGCAGCAGCTCGCCTTCATCGACCGCCTGCGCCGCGGCGATCTGCCGTTTTCGGCGAAGACCATCGCCACGGTGAAGGCGGCGATGCTGGACAGCGAGATCGGCGGCCGACGCCTCTATGGCAAGACCGGCACCCACTTCGACGACGGCTCCGGCAACGCGTGGTGGATCGGCTGGGTGGAAGGCCCGCAGGGCGGCGCCAGCTTCACGCTGGGCATCGACCTGTCCTCGATGAACGGTCGCGCGATGCGGACCGCACTGGGCAAGCGCACCGCGCTGGGCAAACAGTTGCTGCGGGATGCGGGCGTGTTGCGGTGATCTCGGCGAAGCGCGACGCGATTGGCCGGATCGTCGCGGCGTTATCGCTCTGCATCCTGCTACTGCCCGCGCCCGCATCTGCGCAGGCCTGGGTCGAACGCGAGGAGTGGTCGCAGTTGTTCCGCGCCGAAGGCATCGAAGGCACGCTGGTGGTGGTCGACGAACGCGACGGCGCGCGCTGGATCCACGATAAAACCCGCGCGCGAAAGCGATTCATCCCGGCGTCGACGTTCAAGATTCCGCATCTGCTGTTCGCGCTGGATGCGGGCATCGCGAGGGACGAATTCCAGACATTCCAGTGGGACGGCGTATCGCGGCGTTTTCCGCACTGGAACCGCGATCAGACCCTGCGCTCGTCGCTCTCCGGATCGGTCGTCTGGGTATACCAGGACTTCGCCAGACGCCTTGGCGAGAAGAAGGAACGGCGTTATCTGTGGAAGATCGGTTACGGCAACCTGGATGTCTCCGGCGGTGTCGACCGGTTCTGGCTGGATGGCGGATTGCGGATCTCGGCGGTCGAACAGATCAAACTGCTGAGGACGCTCCATCGCAACGGACTTCCGTTCAACGTCGGGCATCAGCGCCTGGTCAAGGATCTGATGCTGATCGACGCTGGACGCGACCATATCCTTCGCGGCAAGACGGGCTGGGCATTCGATGTCGATCCTCAGATCGGCTGGTTCGTCGGCTGGGTCGAGCATCCGCAGGGCGCGGTGTTCTTCGCGATGAACATGCAGATGCCGAACGGCGCCGCCGACGCGCCCAAACGCGAAGCCATCGTACGGGCCGCGTTGCGCAGTATCGATGCGCTACCCGCACCCTCGCTGTAGGAACGGCGGAAGCCGCGACAGGCTCCGGAGAGAGTCATCGCGAATCGACGCGGCTTTCGCAACTCCCACAGGACGATGAAACCAACCGCTCCGCAGAGCGGCTCAAGTTCGAATCAATCCTTGGATCCAACGACGACAATGGTGTCGCCGGTCTGCATTTCGAATTCGTAGCGACCTGCGCCAGTGTCCCTCGCATCCAATACCGACACCGACCGGCCCCATAGCCAATTCGCCGGGATCACAAGCTCGGTGACATCCGCGAACGCAATCGTGAAGGGCTGCAACAGCTGAGGAACACCACCGAAATCGAAATTGCATGTGCGCGTCGCCCAGTCGAAGCGGATGGCGAGCAATGTCGCGTCATGCAGGTGGTCGAGGGTTGGAGTCTTTTCCTGTGTCGCAATCACCCTTTCCTCAACCACTTCAACAACGGCGCCCAGTCTTCCTGGTGCTCGCGCACCTGCTGGGAGTGGTAATCGAACAGGCTGCGGCCCAGGCCGACCAGCATCACGTAGGCCTGGCTGTCGCGCAGTTGCGCCACCACCGGATACGGCCACTGCTGCAGCAGTTCCACCGCCTGCTGCGAGGCGTTGGTCCATGGCTTGAGGCGGTTGCCGACCAGGCCCACGCGCAGCTGGCCGCGGCGCACGCGCGGATGCTTGGCGATGGCGTTGAGGAAGGGCACGGTGGCGTCGATGTCCAGCGTCGACGGCAGCACCGGCACCACCAGCGCGTCGGCGTGTTCGAGGAAGGCTTCGAGGCTGTCGGCGGTGGCGCCGGCGGGCGCGTCGATGACGGTGCGCTGGGTGTCGTCGGGCACCTGCTTCAGCCATGCCTTGCGGGTGCCGTCGATCGGCAGCACCGCGGTTTCGAGATCGGACCTGCGTTCGGCCCAGCGGGTGGACGACCGTTGCGGGTCGGCGTCGATCAGGACGGTGCGGTGCCCGTCCAGGGCCGACTGTGCGGCGAGATGCGTGGCGATGGTGGTTTTGCCCACTCCGCCCTTCGAGCTGGCGACCAGAACCGTTTTCATCGGCACCTCCGCAGTCAAGAGCCCGCAGCTTAGCACCCGCGACCGGCCCGGCAAGCGGCCCGGCCGGGGCGCTGGCGGCCGGCCTCAGGCGGTGAACTGGCTGCGGATCAGCGCATGGAACCAGGCTTCCGGCAGGCACCGGCGCAGGGCCAGCAACAGCCGCGCATCCGCGCCGACCATGTAGCGCATCCGCGGTCGGGGGGTGGCCAGCACCTTGCCGATCCGCTTGGCTACCGCTTCCGGCGGCGAGCCGAAGCGCGACGCCATCCCCGCCATCGCCAGCAGCTTGCGCATGCCGGCGCGGTAATTCGGCGGCGCATCGGCCGGCAGCGCGGCGATGCCGGCGGTCAGGCCGGCCTCGGTCTTGGGCATGAAATCGGTGACGATCCCGCCCGGGCATACCGCGACCACGCGGATGCCCTGCGGCCACAGCTCGTGGCGCATGGCTTCGCTCAACCCCAGCACCGCGAACTTGGAGGCGTGGTAGTACGCCTCCCACGGGATGCCGATGTAACTGCCGATGGAACCGATGTTCACCAGCCTCGCGGTCGTGCCCGGATGGCGGGCGACGTGGCGGCGCAGCAGCGGCAGCGCGGCCCGACTCAGGGCTGCCAGCCCGACGACATTGGTGTCCATCAGCGCGCGGGCGTCGGCCCCGGTGGTGTACTCGAAGGCGCCGTTGAGGTTGAAGCCGGCGTTGTTGATCAAGGCATAAAGACCGTCCGGGGCGTGGGCCTCGACCCGCGCCAGCGCGCCGCGGATCTGGTCGTCGCGGGTCACGTCCAGCAGCAGCGGCAGGATCCGCGCGGCCGACGCGGCCGGGGCAGCGGCCACCAGCGCGGCGCCATCGGCCTCGCGACGGACCCCGGCGAAAACGGTGTAGCCCTGTGCGGCCAGGTGCAGGGCCGTGCTGCGCCCGATTCCGGTGGAGGCGCCGGTGATCAGAACGGTGTCGCTGCGCATGGAAAAACCTGTGGGTTGCGGTGGGGAGCCGGATTCTGGACTATCGACCTTGGTCCACAGTCAAGCACCGCCCATGCGCATCAAGGCATTCGAAGCAGCCACCGGCCTCAGCCGCCATACCGTCCGTTTCTACGAGCGCCGCGGCCTGCTGCCCGCACCACCGCGCGGCGGCGACAACAATTACCGCGACTACGACGAAGCGCTGGTCGAGCGCGCGCGGATGATCAAGCTGGCGCAGCGGCTCGGCTTCACCCTCGCCGAGATCAAGCGCTCGATCGACGACTACGACGCCGACACCATGCGCACCGAGGACAAGCTGCGCTTCATGGAGGAGAAGATCGCCCAGATCGAAGCGCAGATGGCCGGGCTGCAGACCATGCGCGGCTACCTCGCCGACAAGGTCGCCTGGATGCGCGCCGGCGAACCCGGCCTGCCGCCGTCGCTGGCGGGGCTGGAGGGCGGCACGCGCTGCTGAACGTCGCCCGCGCCGCTTTGCTATCGTGTCGCCCTTTGCGGGCGCCTGCCCCGAGCTACGGACAAGAATGAGCGGTCTCCAGGATCTCGTGGCGCTGATCCGCGCCGACACCCCTTTGATCGTGATCGAGACCCCGGACGAACCGCGGGTGGTCGAACTGTTCCGGCAATCGCTGATGCACGTCTGGCGGGCGCTGTTCCGCTGGTCCATCACCGAGGGCCTGCGCCGCATCGACATGGATCGCGAGGACGAGGCCGACGTGGCCCCGGACGCCGGCGCGACGCTGCAGGCGATCTACAAGTCCGACCAGCGCAGCGTGTTCCTGCTGCTGGATTTCGCGCCGTATCTGAAATACGCCGGCACCCAGCGCCAGGTCCGCGACATCCTGCAGCGCCGCAACTGCCTGCCGCACGTGCTGGTGCTGGTCGGCAACAAGGTCGAGCTGCCCGAAGACCTGGAAGCGCATGCGGTGCGCTACCGCCCGCACCTGCCCAACAGCGACGCGATGCTGAAGCTGGTGAAGGAGGAAGCCGCGTCCTACACCCGCGAACACGGCGGCAAGCGCGTGGAAGTGGATGCCGAAGCGGTCAAGCAGATCGTGCGCAACCTGCGCGGCCTGAGCGAAACCGACGCCCGCCGCATCACCCGGCACCTGATCTTCCGCGACGGCGTGTTGAACGCCAACGACCTGCCCGAACTGGCGAAGCTGAAGTTCGAGCTGATCAACCGCAGCGGCCATCTGCACTACGAATTCGACCCGGTGAAGCTCGATCACGTCATCGGCGCGAAACGGGTCAAGCGCTGGGTCGAACTGCGCCGCAGCGCGTTCGTCGACGGCAGCGCGCCGCCGGGCCTCGACCCGCCGAAAGGCCTGCTGCTGCTCGGCGTGCAGGGCTGCGGCAAATCGATGCTGGCCAAGGCCATCGCCGCGGGCTTCGGCGTGCCGCTGCTGCGCCTGGACTTCGGCGCGCTGTACAACAAATTCCACGGCGAAACCGAGAAGAACCTGCGCGACGCGCTGGCCTCGGCCGAACAACTGTCGCCCTGCGTGCTGTGGATCGACGAGGTCGAGAAAGGCCTCGCCAGCTCCGGCGGCGAAGACGGCGGCGTGTCCCGCCGCGTGCTGGGCACCTTCCTCACCTGGCTGGCCGAGCGCAAATCGCCGGTGTTCCTGGTCGCCACGGCCAACCAGGTCCACGACCTCCCGGCCGAACTGCTGCGCAAGGGCCGGTTCGACGAGATCTTCTTCGTCGACCTGCCCAGCGCCGAATCCCGCGCCGGGCTGTTCGCGTTGCATCTGCAGCGCCGCAACGTGAACGCACAGGGCTTCGATCTGCCCGCGCTCGCCACCGCCGCGGAGGGATTCTCCGGCGCGGAGATCGAACAGGTGATCGTGGCGGCGCTCTACTCCGCGCATGCGGTGAATCAACCGCTCAGCGAGTTCCAGTTGCGCTCGGAATTGAAGAACACCCGGCCGCTGTCGGTGCTGATGAGCGAACAGGTCGAAGCGCTGCGCGAGTGGGCAGGGCCGCGGACGGTGCCGGCGGATTGAGATCGACGCTCATCGTCGATATCGAACCATCATCGGGTGCGCCTGCGCCGCACCATTCTTTCCGGCAGCTCTGTGGGATCGGTGCGCCACAGGCGCACCCTGTTACGGACCATGGTTCGACGGCGATTGTCGTGATTCCTGGCTCGGCGGCGATGTCGGAGGCATGGCCCAATCTGCAGGATAGACGCCATCAGCGACCCAGCGACGGAACGACGAATGCGGCCAGTCGCATGCGCGGGCGACCAAGCCATGCTTCACCGGGTTGTAGTGGATGTAATCGACATGCGTGCGGAAATCGTTTTCGTCGCTGATGCAGCGCTCCCGGAAACGGGGCTGCCAGATGCCTCGCTCCCTGCGCTCGATGCGGCGTCGGCTGACCACGTCTTCATGCGGCACACGCCGCGAGAACGCCGCTTTCAGCTGCGACCAGCGCCGGGCGTTGTCGGCATCGCCGTCCGGCAAGGTCCAGATGCAGTGCAGATGATTCGGCATGACCACGGCGGCGGCGAGGTCGAACGGCCGCGCGAGGCGGGTCTCCCGGAACGCGATCCGCAGTGCGTCGATGTTCGCGGTCAGCACGCGACCGCGCCGGTCGGCGAGCTTGACCGTGAAGAAGTAGGTACCGCCGGGCACCCAGAGGCGTCGATAGTTAGGCATGTCCGGGAGCGTGCCCTGACGATGCATTGGCCACTATCGGGAATTACCGCATGTGCGCGTCGGAATCATCCGGGTTCGCAATTTACGGACGCAAGCAACATGGATCGAAAGCCTGCGCCTGCAGCGCACCGGGCGTGGCGAGAGATTGCAAGGACGCAGCGTCAAGGGCGTACTCGCTGACGCGCTTTCGGAATTCGTACTCTCCCGTTCTGCCTGACGACCGGCCCGCCTGTGATTATCATCGCCCCGTCCGCGCCACGCGCGTATCAGGGTTTCCACCGCATGAAACTGTCCACGCTCCGGGCATTGGCCTTGCTCTGCCTGCTCGCATTGGCATTGCCCGCCCTCGCCCAACCCGCCGCCCCCTCCTTCGCGCTCCCGCGCGAAGCCGCGACCGACGATGCGTTGCTGGCGAAAGCGATGCCGGCTCTGGCGCGGGACGTGGCGCAGGCGTATCGCGACGAAGATCCGGACCGCGACCGCGTCGCGCGTTTCCGCCTGCAGATGGTGGCGGGCGATGCGGCCGGCGCGATCGCGACCATCCACGCGCTGCGGCGGATGCGCATGGAGGCGGGCGACGCATCCGCCGCGACCCTGTATCTGCAGTACGAGATCTTCGCCACGGCGAAAGTCGCAGAAGCCGCGGGCGCACCGCTCGACACTGCACTGCGCGACGCCTTCCGCACGCTGTACGGCGCGCTGGACGACCGCACCGCGCTGCGCTTGCTGTCGTCGTTCGATGTGGGCCTGCCGCGCGCACAGGATGATCTGCGCAAGGCGCTGGCGCCGGTGGCCGAACGCGGACGGCTGACGCTGGCGGAAGCACTGGAACTGGTGCGTCGCTATCAGTTCGTGCAGGTGTTTTCCGAGTTGGTGCCGCGGGCGCCGGCGCTGTTCGCCGAAGACGATGCACGGCGCTACCGGATCGAACGCGACGTGTGGATCGCGATGCCCGACGGCGCGCGCATCTCGGCGATGGTGGTGCATCCGGTCGCAGCGAAAGGCCCGCTGCCGACGCTGCTCGGCTTCACGATCTACGCGAACCCGGACTGGCTGCTGGCCGATGCGAAGACCGTGGCCGCGCACGGTTACGTCGGCGTGGTGGCGGTCACCCGCGGCAAGTCGCTGTCGGGCGATGGCAACGCCGCGCCGACCGAAGCCGTCATGCCGTTCGAGCGCGACGGTGCCGACGCCGCGGCGACGATCGGCTGGATCGCGCGGCAACCGTGGAGCGATGGCCGCGTCGGCATGTACGGCGGCAGCTACAACAGCTTCACCCAGTGGGCCGCAGCGAAGCATCGCCCACCGGCGCTGAAGGCGCTGATGACCTCGGCCAGCGCCGCGCCGGGCATCGATGTACCGATGCAGGGCAACGTGTTCATGAATTTCATGTACCCGTGGCCCTTCTACACCACCAACAATCGCACGCTGGACGACGCCACCTACGGCGACCAGGCGCGCTGGGACGCGCTGAACCGCAAGTGGTATGCCGATGGTCGCGCTTATCGGGACATGGACCTGATCGATGGCACCCCGAACCCGGTGTTCCGCCGCTGGCTGCAACATCCCGGTTACGACGCCTATTGGCAGGCGATGATTCCCTATCGCGAGGAATTCGCGGACATCGACATTCCGGTGCTGGCGACGACCGGCTATTTCGACGGTGGCCGCGTCGGCGTGCAGTACTACTTCGACGAGCACACCCGCCACAATCCGCGCGCCGACCACACCATGGTGATCGGGCCGTTCGGTCACCTGACGATGCAGACCGGCGTGGCGCGCAACATCGAAGGTTACGACGTCGATCCGGCGGCGCTGATCGATCTGCAGGCGCTGCGCTACGCGTGGTTCGACCACGTGCTGAAAGGCGCGCCGAAACCGGAACTACTGCGCGACCGCATCAATTATCAGGTGATGGGCGCCGATGCGTGGAAGCACGCGCCGTCGGTGGCGGCGATGGCGAACGGTTCGCTACGATTGTATCTGCAGCCGGACAAGGACTCCGCGACGCACCGGCTCGCCGCGAACGCACCATCGCCCGACGCTTCGCTGGTGCAGCGCATCGATTTCGCCGACCGCAGCGACGCCGACTGGACGCCTTCGCCGCTGTCGCTCGCGCCGACGCTGGACGCGCACGGCGGGCTGGTGTTCGTCAGCGACCCGATCGACGCCCCGACCGAAATCAGCGGACTGTTCTCCGGTACGCTCGATTTCATCGTGAACAAACACGATCTGGACGTGACCGTCGAACTTCACGAACGGATGGCCGACGGTCGCCATTTCTACCTCAGTCATCACCTCGGCCGCGCCAGCTACGCCAAGGACCGCAGCCGTCGCGAATTGTTGCAGCCGGGCAAGCGCCAGCGGCTGGCGTTCCGCAGCGAACGACTGACCAGCCGCAAACTGGAAGCGGGCAGCCGCCTCGTCGTGGTGCTGCGCGTGAACAAGCAGTCGGACATGCAGATCAATTACGGCACCGGCGGCGATGTCGCTGCAGAAACCGTGGCCGATGCCGGCACGCCGATGCGCGTCGAATGGCTGGGCGGCAGTTACGTCGAGATTCCGGTCTGGCGCTGAGCGTCGATGCACCATGCCTGCCGTGTGCGGACAGACGGGAAAACCGCCGCTATCTCGCCAGCCACCAGCCGGTGATGGCATGTCTCGGCTGCGCCGCCCACGGCGCGACCAGGGTGACCTGATGGCGCTGCGGGACGCGGAACAGGCTGAGCGAGTTCCAGCGCGGCAGGAAGGTGTCGACCACCGCGTCTCCGGCATCCAGGAACTGCAGTTGACCGCCCCAGTCGGGCCGCCAGTCGCGCCCGAGGTTGACGACGAAGGCGTAGCGACGGCCTTCGGACACATCCAGGTCCTCGTGCGGCAGCAGGTAATGTCCCGGGCGGTAGCGGGTGCACTGCGCGGTGGCATGGGTGATGGCCGGGTCGTCGGCGAGATGCCGGGCGAACTCGATGAACTGCGGCGTATTGAAGAACCGCAGCACGCCGTGGACGAGCAGGTCCGGGTCCCAGCCCTCCATCGCCGCCTTCACCAGCATGTAGCTGTCGTAGGCGAACTGGTAGCTGTCGGCGGCGCGCGCATAGCCGCGTTGCAGCAGGCGGGCGAATTCCGCGTCGTCGGGATAGGCGCCGCGCGGCGTCGTCCGGGATTCGCCTTCGCTGCGCTCGGCCATTTGCCACGGCACCGCTTCGGCGAGTTCGCGCGCCAGCGCGTCGGCCGCGGCAGGCTGCAGGAAACCCGGGATCTGGATGCGCGAACGCTGCGCCAGCGCGTGCCGCCAATGCTCGATGTCGATCTCGTTGCTGATCATGCGGCGCGTCTGGATGCGATCCGGTGGAGTGCGTGCCCGGCGTTCGCCATGGCCCGGGCAATCCTATCCGATCGGCAGCCCCGCCCACAGCGGCAGCGTGAGCAGCGACAGCAACAGTCCGTAGCCGACCATCGCCGCGGCCAGTCGCGGCGCGAGGTTGTGCGAGATCGCGAGCGCGCCGGCAGTGACCATCGACGGCATCGCCGATTCGAGGACCGTGGTGCGCGCCATGTCGCCGTGCAGGCCGAGCAGCGGCACCAGCAGCAACGCCAGCGCGGGCATCACCGCGAGTTTCAGCACCAGGCCGGTCGCGAGCGGCTTGAGTTCGTCGCGCGGCAGCGCGAGCTTCACCGACAGGCCGATGGTCAACATCGCCAGCGGCAACAGCGCGTCGGACAGGCGCTGCAGCGCGCCGGCGATCCACTGCGGCGGCTCGGCCGGCATCACCGTGAAACCGGCGATCAGCGCCCACAGCGGCGGAAATTTCAGCACCCGCAGCAGCATGTCGCGCGTGGTGGGGGGCGGGCGTCCATCGGGAATACCGCCGCCGTAGCGCGCCAGCACCCACAGACCGAAGGTCGACAGAATCAGGAAGGCGCCGAACTGGTCGTAGATCACCGCATAGGGCAACGCGTGTTCGCCGATCAGTGCGCGGGTCAGCGGATAGCCGAGGAAACTGGTGTTGCCCAGCGCGACGGTGAGCAGCAGAACGGCGCGTTCGTCGTCGCGGAATGTCAGCCAGCGCGCCAGCGCATGCACCAGCACGACGGTCGCCGCCAGCAGCAGCCATGGCACCGCAGCCACGCCGAACAGCGCCGGCTCCAACTCCAGTCGCGGCGCGTAGCGCAATACCGCCGCGGGCAGGCACACGTACAGCACCACCAGATTCAGCGTCTGCGCGGCGTTGTCCGGCAATACGCGCAGCCGCTGGAAGGCATAGCCCAGCGCCAGCATCGCGAGGATCAGGGCGAATGCGTCGAAAGCCATGGGGTCAGCGAGTACCGGTCATCGTTGCGGTGTTGTTCGACTCGAGGTGTTCTGTGGGAGCGACGCAAGTCGCGACGGGCTGCGGGAAGATTTTCCGTAATCCATCGCGACTTGCGTCGCTCCCACAAAACTGCACGGCATGTCGCGACTTCTGTCGCTCCTACGGAAGAACCACCACTACAAAGAACATCTGCATTCAATATCCCGCCGCCTGCCCGTCCTTGCGCGATTCGCTGGCGCCGACGTAGCCGCCCTCGGGATTGACCATGATCGCCTGATAGCCGCCGTAGGGGCCGTCGGCGAAGCGCACGCTGTGGCCCTTGCGCATCAGCGCGCGGATGGTTTCGACAGGAAAACCGGTTTCCAGATCCACTTCGCCGCCGTCGGTCATCGCGGTGTTCTGTCCGGTGGGCTCGGTGCTGCCGTCGTGCTGGATGCGCGGCGCATCGCCGGCTTCCTGCAGGTTCATGCCGAAATCGATCATGTTGAGCAGGATCTGCACGTGCCCCTGCGGCTGCATCGCGCCGCCCATCACGCCGTACGACAGCCATGGCTTGCCGTCCCTGGTGACGAACGCGGGAATGATGGTCTGGAACGGGCGCTTGCCCGGCGCGTAGCAGTTCGGGTGCGCCGGCTTGGCATCGCAGCCCTTCAGCACGAACATTTCGCCGCGATCCTGGAAGATGAAACCCAGCCCCGGCGGCGCCATGCCGCTGCCCATGCCGCGGTAGTTCGACTGGATCAGCGACACCATCATGCCGTCGGCATCGGCGACGGTCATGTAGATGGTGTCGCCTTCGTTCAATTCCGGAATGATGCCCGGCTCGACGCTGCGCGCGGCGCGCTCCATCGACAGCAGCTTGCCGCGCTCCTGCGCATACGCTTTCGAGATCAGCCGTTCGACCGGCGCATCGTAGAACGCGGGGTCGGCATACGATGCGGCGCGGTCGGCGAACGCGATCTTCTTGGCTTCGACGAACAGATGCACGTGCTCGGGACTGCCGAAGCCGTAGCTTTTCAGATCGTAGGGTTCCAGCAGATTGAGGATCTGCAGCGCGGAGATGCCCTGCCCGTTCGGCGGCAGTTCCCACACGTCGTAGCCGCGGTAATTGGTGCTGACCGGCTCGACCCATTCGCCGCGGTGCGCGGCCAGGTCTTCGTAGCGCAGGAAGCCGTCGTTGGCTTTGAAATACGCGTCGATGGTGCGCGCGATCTCGCCCTTGTAGAACGCGTCGCGGCCGCCGTTGGCGATCTTCTCCAGGGTGTTCGCGAGATTCGGATTGCGCCAGGTTTCGCCCTTGCGCGGCGCGCGGCGTCGATCCGGCGTGCCGCCATCGACGGTGAACTGTTCGGCAAAGCCCGGCCACTTCGACAGCACCGGCACGCTGCGGCCCCAGTAATAAGCGATGACTTCATGCACCGGATGGCCGTCGCGCGCGTAGCGGATCGTCGGCGCCAGATTCTGCGCCATCGTGCGTTTGCCGAACCGGCCGTGCAGCGCGAACCAGCCGTCGACCGTGCCCGGGACGCTGACCGGCAGCGGGCCGTGCGGTGGGATATCGCTGATGCCGCGACGCTTGAATTCGTCCAGGGTCAGCGCTTTCGGCGAACGGCCGGAGCCGTTGTAGCCGTGCAGTTTCCTGGTTTTCGGATCCCACACGATCGCGAACAGGTCGCCGCCGATGCCGTTGCCGGTGGGCTCCATCAATCCGAGCGCGGCGTTGGCGGCGATGGCCGCATCGACCGCGCTGCCGCCGTCGCGCATCGTCTGCAGCGCGATCTGGGTCGCCAGCGGGTGCGAGGTGGCGGCCATCGCCTTCGGCGCGTAGATCTCGCTGCGGGTGGCGAAGGGTTTGCCGGTGACGCGATCGGCCGCTTCCGCATGGGAAGCCGCGACGGACAGCAGGCACGTGAATGCGAAGCTCATCGACAGGGTACGCATGGAAACCGCCTCGGGACTGGACGCTACAGCGTAACGCGTCCGGTCCGGAGACAGGTCGTGGATCCGTTCGCGACAAGAGCAAATCCCCCCTGCCCCCCTTTTTCAAAGGGGGGAACAGCAACTGCGCTGTCGCCTTGCTTCGCCCATTGAAAAGGGGAACAGCAACTGCGCTGGCGATTCGCCGCCTTTGCTTCGCCTTTGCTTCGCCTTTGCTTCGCCTTTGCGTCGCCGCCGTTTCTTCGCCGCCGTTTCTTCGCTGCCTTTGCTTCGTCGCTTTCGCTTCGCCCCCTTTGGAAAAGGGGGCTACGGGGGATTTGCTCTGGCACTTCGCGCCGCCCCGCAACAGAAACGCGTGCGGCCCCAGTCCGTGGCTCCACCCCGATCAGGCGCAGCCCCGATCATCCGTTCGCGCGGAACCCCACGATCAGCGCATCGTTGTCGATCGCCGGCGAATACAGATAGCCCTGCACCGCATGGACGCCGCAGCCGCGGAGGCAGTCGGCCTGGGCCTGGGTTTCGACGCCCTCGCCGACCACGTCGATGCCCAGGTCGGTGGCCAGCCCGACCAGCGCCCTGACGATCGCCAGATCGGCGCGATCCTGCGGCAGCCCGGCGGTGAAGCCGCGATCGATCTTGATGGTGTCGATCGGCAGATGTTTCAGATAGCCGAGCGAGCAGAAGCCGGTGCCGAAATCGTCCAGTGCAACGCGCACGCCCAGCGCCCGCACCCGCGCGAGCGTCTTCGCGGCGGCATCGGCGTCGCGCAGCAGCATGGTTTCGGTGAGCTCCAGACACAGCCGCTCCGGCGGCAGCCCGGATTCGGCCAGCGCCGCGTCGACGTCGGCGGCCAGTCCGGTTTCCTCGAACTGCCGCGCCGAGACGTTCACGCGCAGCATCGGCGCGATGCCGTTGCGTGCAGGCCAGCGCATCGCCGCGTTGCAGGCTTCCAGCAGCACCCAGCGGCCGAGCCGCACGATCAGGCCGGAACTCTCGGCCGCTTCGATGAACTCGCCGGCGGGGACGATGCGGCCGTCCTCCTTGCGCCAGCGCAGCAGGGCTTCGGCGGAGCGCCAGTGACCGTCGCGCAGATCCACTTCCGGCATGTAGTACAGCATCAGCTGACCGTCGGCGAAGGCCTCGCGCAGCGCCTGTTCGGTGCGCATGCGGGTGAGCAGGTCGCGATGGCGGACCGCGTTGAACACCTTGCACCGTTCATGTCCGTTCGCTCGCGCGCGCAGGCTGGCGTTTTCGGCGTTGCGCAGCAGCGCGTCGGCGGACGGCGCGGCGAGATCGCGCGAGAACGCGATGCCGGCGGTGACCGTGGCCGGATAACCGGTGGGCGCGGCGGCGTCGGTCTGCACCAGGTCGATGCAGCGCTCGGCCAGTTCCAGCGCTTCGACTTCGCGCAGATGGCGATGCGGGATGATCGCGAACGCGTCCTCGCGCACGCGCGCCAGCGCCGCATTGTCGGTGGTGAGTTCGCGCAGATGTTCGGCGCAGTCGACCAGGAACCGGTGGAAGCCTTCGACGTCCAGGTTCTCGTTGCCGGCCGGCGGATCGATCTGCAGATGGATGACCGCGAGGCCGGCATCGTTGTCGTGCCGCGGCCGCAGCGCGCTGTGCGCGACTTCCAGCAGATGATCGCGGTTGGGCAGATTGGTTTGCGCGTCGTGGCGCTCCAGGAAACGCAGGCGGTTCTCGATCTCGCGACGGCGGGCGACTTCGTAGGCGACGGCGATGTAGTCGCCGATGCTGCCGGCGAACGCATAGTCTTCGGGCGACCACATCCGCGCGCTGCCGACGTGTTCGTGGCAGACCACGCCGATCAGCATGCCTTCCGCGCGGATCGGCGCATCCAGCAGCGAGTGGACGTCGTGGAATCGCAGATAGGCGCCCAGCGCTTCCTGCGAGGCGGAAACGGTGGCGTCCTTGGCGACATCGGCGATGTCGACGACGCGCACTTCGTCCAGTTGGATGCCGTATTCGGAATCGAGCGGCAGGCTTTCGTCGAACCCGGCCGGATTGTGCGTGCCGGTGCTGCGGACGTAGGCATGGACGCAGTGCAGTCGATGGATCGCGGCATCCACCCGCCAGACATTCACGCGTTCCACGCCGAGGGTTTCGGCGGCGACTTCGCAGATTTCGGCGACCGCGGATTCGAACGTGCAGTCCTCGTGCCAGACGCGGCGGCCGAGCGCGACCAGCGCATGGTTGTGACGCCGCGCCCGGGCGCCGCGTTCGAGTTGCCGCTGGCTTCCTGCGCTGACCGTCATCGCCCCCCCGTCCGCACGAAAAGGTCGCGGCCATGGGCGGCCGCAGCGTTTTTCATGCTACGGCAAAACCGGCAGGCGACGGCCATGGCTGCCGCCCGGCAGCGATCGCCGGGCGGATGCGGCACTGCGACATCAGTCGACAGTGCAGGTGAGCGTGATCGTGACCGCGCCATTCAACGGCAGCGTGGGAATGGTCGCGCCCGCGCCCTGCAGCGCAGCGACCAGCGCCGCGCCGGTCGGTGCAGGACAGGCTGCCCCGCCCGACGCGGTGCAGCTGGCAGTGGTGCAGGTGAGATTGGCCGGCGCCGGATCGGCCACGACCGCACCGTTCGCGGCGTCGGGGCCGAGATTGGTCACCACGATGCTGTAGTTGGCCGAAGCGCCGGACACCACGGTATCCGCGGCCTGATCGATCTCGCCGTTGACGCCGGGCGTGTTGGTCTTGGTCAGGCGCAGATCCGCCTGGTTGTTGCGCACGTTGGTCAGCGTGCAGGTGAGATCGTCGCCCACGACCGCGGTGATATTGAACGTGACGCCGCTGCCCGAAGGCGTCTGTCCGCCGGCAAGCGCGTTGGTGCAGGCGTACGTGGTCGCGTAATTCGTCAGGACCGCGCCGGCGGCGCCGGTTTCGCTGAGGGTGTAGACCGCGCCGATCGCGCCGGGGCTGAGCGTCGCCACGCCGGTCGCGGTATTGCCCGCGCCGGTGGTGGTGGCGGTGGCCGGCCCGCCGGTGCCGGCGATGTCGAGCGCGAACTGATCGGTCGCCGCGAAGCGGCCGTTCGGCAGCGTTTTCTGCAAACGCAGGATCGGCAGTCTGCTGTTGGTGAAGGTGCAGGCGAAGCTGACGCTGGCGCCGATTTCCGCGCCGGTGATGGTGTAGGTGGTACCGCTGAGGCTGCCGACCGTCGCGCTTGCGGCATTGACGCAGGTCGCGCCGGTGAGCGACCAGCCGGCAGGCAGACTGCTTTCGTTGATGGTCACGGCGGTGGTGGGCGCGACGATGCTGTAGGCCAGGGTCGCGGTGCTGACGGTGTTGCCGTCGATCTGGGTCGGCGTATTCACCACGGTGGTGGTGACGGTGCCGGTGGTCTGCCCGGTATTGGTCAGGGTGAAGCCGAACGGCCCGCCGACGCCGCCGAGCGTGGTCTTGAACAGGGTCAGTTTGCGCGACACGGTGAACTGGTAATCCTCGACTTCGCCGCTCTGCACGGTGCCGCGCGGGGTCGAACAATTGTCCAGCGCGGTGTTGTTGCTGCAGACACGGAAGCGCGCGAAGGTCGGGCCGATGATCGCGGTGAGCGGCACCGCGATGTTGAGATTGGTGGTGCCGGCCGCGACCGCCTGATTGGTCACCATCTGTTCGCCGGCATCGACGAAATCGCCGTCGGCGTTCCAGTCGAACCAGACATTGAGGAAACCGCTTCCGTTCTGGATGTCGACCGGGACGATGGTGATTTCGCCGGTCGGCAGCAGCGGCGTGAGCGTCACCCCGTTCTCGTCGTCGGTGTTGTTGGTGTCGTCGCCGGTGGCGGTGGCGTTGTTCAGCAGGCTGCCGTCGGCATCGACGCTGGCGCCGAGACGGATGCCGGTGATGGTATGGGTGGGGTTGCCGTAGCTGGCCGGCGCGTCGCCGACGTCGGCATTGTCGGATTCGAGCAGGAACGAGGCGGTAGTGCCGCCGAATACCGCGGGGGTCGCGGCTCCTGCCGATGTCAGCGTGTACAGACTGCCCGGCGTGGCGCCGCCGTTACGGAAATAGGCACCGCCGGACATGCCGTTCGGCTCGTTGGTGACGCCGCCGTTGGGCGTGTCGTAGTTGCCGCCGCTGTTGCCGGTGACCAGACCTGCGGCCGCCAGGGTGGTGTGGCCGGCCGGCAGGACGAAGCCCGCAGAGGTGCCGTTGGCACCCATCACCAGCTTGCCGTCGTCGGCTTCGTCCGGCACCTGGCCGGGATCGTACCCGGTGACGACCATCGCATAGTTGCCAGCCGGGTCCACGCCGCCCGCCGCCTGCGCCACCGCGGTGGCGTTGCGCACGAAACCGCTGGGTGTCTGCTCGACGTTCTGGAAGATCGCCGCCATCAACAATGCATCGTCGCCAGCATTGGACGGCGCGCTGACATCGGGGAACGTGACGCTGACCGTGCCGGATGCGGCGCCCCCGAGCAGGATGTCGATGTCGTTCTCGAGCAATACGATATGGAAGCTGGAGACCGAGAAGAAAGCGGAACCCGGCGGCACATTCGGTGGGGTAACCGGATCAACATCGTTCGGAATCGTACTGATGGTGATGAAGCGGGTGTCGCCGCTCGGGGTACCACCGATCACCAGCGCGTTCTGCTTGTTGACGGTGCCGGCAGGGCCGACGACACGGGCGGCGATCTGGTTATTGGTGGTGGTAGCGGGGGGCGTGCCGACACGCGGCTCCGGCCAGTTGTCCCCAAGGCCGGTGGAAATGATGTTGTCATTGACGCACAACCCACCCGCGGCATCGGCGTTAGAACAGTGATCGCGCTCGAACGTGGCCCAGACGAACATCGCGCGATTCTTGCCCGCGGGAATATTGAAACTGCCGATGGTCGGCGTACCGGTCGCGCCGGCCCCGGTCGCGTTGCTGGTCTGCGTGTTGAGGTTGGTGACCTGCGCGGCATGGGCCAGCGAAGCGCCGCCAAGGCAGAGCAGCAGGACTGCGAAGACCTGCCTGGCGCGAAGGGAAATGGGATGTCCATAAGCGAGGAAGCGCCGACGCAGGCCATCCGGAGCACCATGACAAGCAAGCCGTCCGTTCGCTTCCATCGATCCTCCCCTGTCTTCGCTCGCGTCCCTACAGCCGCCCGGCTCGCGATACCTTTGCAGCTGCCTTGCCGACGAAGCGATCACATTCCTCCCATTACCGGCGAAAAACGCCGCATCGTGAAACCATTTCCCACGATAAGCGCAGCGCTTCGATGCAGATACTGTCACTTGCTGCAGGTTAGGCTTTTTCCTGCTGCACGTCAGGCCTTTTTACGCCGGAAAATGCAGTTTGTCTCGCGGTTTCCACGCGTAATCGCCCGCATCGATCCGTATCGCCAATCGTATTGAGCCGTTCGATCGTTTTCTCCTATCCGACGACCTTCCGTCACGGCCCCAAGACCTGCGGATGGGGCCCGGGTATCGACCCGGCCCCATCCTCAATTGACGGTGCAGTTGAAGGTGAAGGTGACGGTATTGCTGCCGGCGGTCGCCGGCAGCGTGCCGAGCGCGACCCCGGCGGTCAGATTGGCGACCGTCAGCGGCCCGGCCGGACAGGCGCCGGCAGCCGGGCTGGCGCAGGTGACGACGTTGGCCGCCGGACAGGTGATGCCCGCCCCGGGCGTATCGGTGATCACCGCGTTGATCGCAGGACCCGGGCCGTTGTTGGTCACGACCAGGGTGTAGGCGCTCTGCGCGCCGGACGCCACGGTATCGGCGGCCTGATCGTTGGGGCCGGACAGCGGGGTGTTGGTCTTGGCGATGCTCAGATCGGCCAGGTTGGGTACGTTGCACAGCGGCAGATTCGCCAGCGACGGCGCGGTCGCGGCGTTGCCGGTATTGCCCCGGGTCGCACCGTTGGGAACGAACTCGGTGACCGCACCCGACGAGGTGGTGCCGTTGTTGCCGCCGGTCACGGTGCCGGTGCCGGCAGGAGAGGCGATGAACCCGCCGCCGCCGCCGCCGCCGGGGCCTTCCGATTCGTTGCCGGTGATCAGCTGGTTGCCGCCCAGGCCGCCGATGGCCGACAGGCCCAGGGCGCCCGACGCGGGCGCGACCAGCACCACCGAACCGCCGCCGCCGCCGCCGCCGGGGGCGTCGTTGTGGCCGGGAATCGTATTGGTGGCCGTCGCACCGTTGGCCTGCAGGTTGCCGCTGCCGGCGATCGAAGTCGCGATCACGAATACCAGACCGCCGCCGCGCCCGCCTGCGGCGGCCGCGTTGTTGTTGCCGTCGCCCGCGCCGCCGCCGCCGCCGAAGAACAGGCGGGTGTCGCCAACGATGCCGGGATTGTTCGCGAGGGGACGGCCGCCCAGACCGCCGCGCTCGCGGCGATTGTTGCCGCCCCAGCCGGCGTTGCCCGGTGCAGTGGTGAGTGCGTCCTGGTTGTTGGCGGCATAGGTATAACCGCCACGACCGCCGCCAGCCGAATTGGTGGTCGCGTTGAGGGTGCCGTCGATGTTCCAGGCATTGGCCCAGGCCGCGGTGGTCACGTCCGGCACGCCCTGGCCGTTCCAGGTACCGTTGCCGCCGTTGGCGCCGCCACCGCCGCCGGCGTTGTGGGCATTGCCGCCGCCGCCGCCGTTGGCCGGCGCACCGCGGTTGTAGCGGCCGCCCAGGCCGTCGTAGGTCGCCTGGCTGCCGGCGATGCTCTCGCCCTTCTCGGCGCCGCTGACCGCCGTTGCCGCGACGAACGCGGGCACATCGGTGCCGGCGTCCGTGGTGTCGTTGTCGATCGCGCCGCCACGGAAACCCGCGGCATTGGCGTTGATCGAGCCGTTCACGGTCGCGGTGCCGTCGACGATCGCGGCGACCACGCCGCCGGTGCTGCCGTTCCAGGCCTGCGCCACGATCGACGCGCCGCCGTTGACGGTGAGACTGCTGTACTGCGGCACGCGCACCACCTGCGCGCCGCTGTTGTAGGAGAACCGCAGCGGCGTGGTGTCGCAGGCGGTTCCGAGGGTGATTGTGGTGCCGCTGACCGCGGCGACGCTCACGTATTCGTAGCGTCCCGCGTTGCCCAGCGCGGTCACCGCGCCGTAGGCGCTGGTGTTGCCGGTGCCGATCGTCGCGCCCTGCGCCTGATACACCAGCAGCACGTCGCCGACGGTGATGCCGGCGGCGCTGGCCACCGAAAGCGTGGTGGCGCCGGCAGCCGCGCCGACGCTCAGCGTGGTGTAGCTGTTGACGACCGTATTGGCGACGCCGACCGTAAGCGCGCCATCCTTGCCGGGGACGCGCGCCTGCGCGGGCATCGCCATCGCGCCGCACAGCGCGGTGGCCAATGCCGTCATCGTGCCCATCCGCAGAGCGTCGCGATACTTCGTCACCAGTGGCATTTCGATTTCCTCATGTAGAACGCAGTTTCATTGACCACCGCCGGCCCTGCGCTTCGATACGAAGCATCGCCGATCGTGTGTGTGATGCATGCAGCCATTGAACATCCAGCGCTTGAAGCCGTCGGTTGCGACGCGACGCGCGGCCGCTCCGATCATCGACGGACCGTGCCCGCATCGCGGACACGCTCCGGGCAGACCGTCGCCCTCAGTACCAGCCGACCAGATTGATGAACCAACCCTTGTGGTCGTAATCGAAGTCGGTGAGGTCGTCGCTGAAGGTGGTGAAGTTGTAGCCGCCGCCGATGCGCAGGTTCCTGCCCAGATCGCGATCGATCCCGAGCAAAGCGCCCTGGCGGTCGCCGCCGTCCTCTACGCCCAGCCAGCGGTACTCGCCCAGCGCGTGCCACTTGTCGGCGAAGCCGTAGCGGACCTGGCCGGCCGCGAAGGTCGCGCCCGAATCGGCCCACTGCCCGGCGAGACGGCCGAAGCGCACTTCGCCTTCGCGACGCATCAGCTTGGCGGCGTATTCCCAGCGCTGGTCCGGCTTGTAGATGCCTTCGAGCGACAGCACCTGGCTGCGCTGATCGTAGAACGCCACGTTGTCGCCGATCTGCGGCAGCGACGACACGTCGTACAGGTACGTGTACTTGCCCAGCAGCGCCCACTTCGTGGAATCGAACGGGCGCCATGCGAAGCCGAAGTTGCCTTCGATGAACTTCGCGCCGGCCGTGGCCTGCAGCTCGTCCTCGGTCTTCGAGTAGTTGAAGCGCGCCGCGATGCGGAAGCTTTCGTTGACCTTGTGGGTGAAGTTGTTGGTGGTCACCCACTGGTCGCGCTGTTCCGCGCCGGTGTCCTGGCGCCACTCCAGCTTGCTCTGCCACTGGGTGTCGTTGGAGGTGCGGCCGGCGCTGACGCTCACCGCGTTGCGGTCTACGTTGCCGATCCCGCGGTCCAGATTCGCCTGCTGCAGGGTGAAGCCGAGGGTCCAGCCGACGCCCGGATAGAAATCCATGCCGAAGGTGTGGGCCAGGCCGGATTCGTTCGGCGCCTTGAGGAACTGGCTTTCGTTGAACACGTTGACCTGGCTGGACAACCGCCAGCGCTGGCCCAGCGTCCAGCCGGAATTCTGGCGGTCGTTGAACAGCGGGTCGTAATCGCTGCGGTCGGTGGAATAGGTGTAGCCGCCGTAGACGGTGTGTTCGGGACTGATCCGGTATTCGCCGTTGACCTGCGCCGAGTCGCCGCGGTCGCCGGTGGTGACTTCCGCGCCGACGCTGGACAGGTCGCCGAACAGATACTTGCCGCCGAGGGTCAGCGCATCGTTGTCGACATAGTTGCCGCTGTCGTCGTCGACGGTGATCTGCGCGGTGCCGTAGACGTCGAGGCTGCTGCCGAACCGGTGCTTGTACTGCAGCGCCGCCAGCGTGCCGACGGCGTCGCCGGAGACGCGTTCTTCATCGACGCGACGCAGTTCCGCCGCGAGGCTGTTGTGATCGTTGATCCGCCACTCGCCGGTGACCTGGGTCTGGGTCAGGGCTTCGCTGCCGCGTTCGGCACGGCTGTAGCGGCTACGCACGTTGACGTTGGGCGCGAACTGGCCCAGCACTTCGGCGCCGTGTTCCTGGATGTCCGCACCGGTATCGAAACGGCCGACGGAGAAGCCGGCGTCCACATCGCGCCACCAGGCGCCCGCCGACCAGTCGAGATTCGTCCAGCCCAGTTCCTTGAAGTTGGCGCGGGCTTCGACCGCACGCGCATCGCCCTTGCGGGCGCCGAGTCCGGCATTGGTCTCGGTGAAGCTCAGGCCGCCGTTGTCGGAATAGAAGATCGGCGCGCTGGTCGCTTCGGTGCGGCTCTGTTCGAGTTTCAGATACGTGCCGCGACCGGCCTGCAGGGTCAGGTCCAGACCCTTCAAGGCGTAGTCGTCGCCGGCGCGGTTCTCGTCGATCCACGTGGCGCCTACGGCGACGTGATCGCCGAACCAGTGCTTGCCGCGGAAACCGGCGGTGAACTCGTCGGCGTCGAAACCGTTGGGCACGTATTCGTAATCGATCAGCAGCACCTGCGCGAAACCGTCGAGCGGCGTGTCGCGGGTGAGCGTGGGGATGTTCTCGCGGGTGATCTGCGACAACGGACGGGTCAGCAGCACGCGGCCCTGGAATTCGTCGATCTCGTAATCGGCACCGCGGGCCAGATCGACGCGACGTTCCACGCGACCGGTGGTGCTGTCGCGCACTTCCAGCACGAGGCGATCCGAACCCGGCAGCACGTCGGTGTGCTTGAGGTAATACAGGCTGCCGCCGGTGCCGAGGAATTCGCTGTGGCCGGGCGCGGTCTGCGCTTCGGAGCCGAACAGCTTCACTTCGCTGCCCGGTTCGCCCAGCGCGGTCGCGCGGCGCGAACGCCAGCTCAACGCGCCGCCGTACAGCGAACGCGAATACTGGCCGTATTCGGTGCCCGTGATGCCGGTGTTGTAGTTGCCCCACAGCGCCTGGTTCTTGTCCCAGTCGACGCGGACGTACAGGCGGCCCTGGGTATCGACGTCGCGATAGGTCGTGGAGTCGTCGCCGTACACCGGATAGTAGGCATCCGGATCGAGGCGGCGGAACACGTCCTGCGGGTCGGCGTCCCAGAAGCCCTTGAAGAGTTCGGAGACTTCGCGTTCCTGGGTGTCGGCCTGGGCGGTGATCAGGTATTTGCCCTTGACCTTGCCCTTGAGATAGAACGCGAGCCGGCCTTCGACCAGGAAGTTGTCGTCGTAGCGCTCGTCGCCGGCCAGCGGTTCGATCGAACCGGTGACGTTGCCGCTGGACATCGTGAGGTCGGCGATGGCGACCGCGAACATGTATTTGCCGCTGACGTCGATGTCCAGACGGCGGTTCAATTCGCCCTGGTCGGGCCCGCGCAGTTCGATATCGAACCCGTGGCGGCCCACCGGCACCAGATATTCCGCGACCAGCTTGCGCTGCAGGTCGATGGGATGGCTCTGGCCGTTGATCTTCACGCTGTAGCCATCCGGAAGATCGCGGCCCTGGATGCGGATCCGCGAACCGTAGATCGGGATGTTCTGCTGGCGCAGCGAGTTCTCGCCGAAGATGCCTTCGACCAGACTGCGCTGTTCGGCTTCCTCGGCGCTGAGCGCGAGGCCGCTGCTGCGTTCCACCGACTGGCGCAGGATCTGGTTGCCGCGCTCGACTTCATCGGGCGTGACCAGCTGCATGCGCTTGGGATAGGTTTCGTCGATGCTGCCGTCGGCGGCGTAGGCGCGGGCGAGATACAGCAGTTCGTCGCCGGCGCGGGCTTCGAAGCCCGCCGGCAGCGCGCCGTCCCATTCGACATCGCTCACCGCGCCCACCGGCAGATCCACCTTGGCCAGCGGCGTCACCAGATCGGTGTCGCTGGCGCGGTAGATCAGCACTTCGACGCGCTGGATGAAGGCCGGATAGTTGCTGAAGGCGTAGAAGCGGACCGGCTTGGTGATCCTGCCGCCGTCGAACGCCAGCCGCGACGGCGCCGACAGATTGAACTGCGGCTGGCCGAGGTTGGGATCTTCGGTGGCCCAGATCACGCCGCCGCCCGGCACATCGGTCGACCACTTGCCGATCGCCAGCGCCTGGCCCGGCTGCAGCACGACGTTGCTCTTCGCGTCGACGCGTTCGGCTTCCACCGTCACCCGGCGGTCGGGCTGCAGGGTGCCGGCATCCGACTGTTCGGTGGTAGCGCCGGTGACCGGTCGCTCTTCGCCGCGGGTGCGGATCTTGAACAGCACGCCCTCGTCGGACGCGCAGCCTTCGCTGCCGCAGCGGGTACCGTCGGCGGAGGCCGGGGGTGGCGTCGGCGTCTGCTGCGCCGAAGCGCTCGCCGCGAAGCCACCGGCCAAGATGCCGATCAGGGTGTAATCGAGCAGTTTCATTTTCATCACGGCGCCCCTCACTGACCGTTCATGCCGGCAGGGGCTGCCGGATCTTCGTTGAAATCGACGCGCAACTTGCTGCGCATTTCCGTCGGCAGTGCTTCCGCGATCGCCTCGTACACGGCCTTAGCACGGCGCATGCCAAGAGCCACGTTGTAATCCTCCGCTCCGCGTTTGTCGGCGTGGCCGACCACCGCGACCTGGGTGACGCCGCGCGCCTGCAGCGATGCGGCGATCTGACGGATCAGCGGCAGGTATTGCGGCTTGATCCGGGCGCTGTCGGTATCGAACAGCACCGTTCCCAGCACCGGCGTCTCGCTCAGCGTCACCAGCGTGGTCGCGGCATCGCCGACGACCGTCCGCAGGCTCACCGGCGTGGCGGCCGCCACATCGGGCGACAGGCGCTCGACCAGCGCCTTGCGCAAGGCTTCCGCCCGCTTGTACGCCAGCGCCTCCGATTCGGCGTCCGCCTTGATCACCACCTCGCCGCGGCCATAGCGCTGCGCGGTCTCCGCCATCCTGTCGATGGCGGCGGCGTATTCGTCGCGGATCTCGGCGCTGCCCGGCGCGAACATCACCGAGCCCATTTCCATCTCGACCGTGCGCTCGCCGTCTTCCAGCACCGTCACCGGCATCTTCACGCCGAAGTCGAAGCGGGTCGGCAGGCCCGGGGTCACGCGGCGCACCAGCGGGTTGTCGGTGGTGAACGTGCTGCCCGGCGGCAAGGTGGCCGGATCGACCTTGAGGATGATGTTGCGACCGGGTTCGCGACCGCCGTCGATGCCCACCAGGCGGTAGCGGCCGTACTGGTCGGTCTCGACCAGCAGACCTTCCACCGAGGCGATGCGCACGCCGGGGATGCCGCGTTCGTCGATGCCGGCGTTGGCGATCACGTAGTCCACCTGATAACCGGCGGCCACTTGGCTGACGCGACGTTCCACCGTCGGCTCGGCCGCGTTGAGGCCCTTGGCCGCATCGCCGCTCTTCTCGACGCGGGTGCTGCCGTCGGCGGCCATGCGCACAGTGACGCCCTGCGTCGAAGTCAGCACGAAGTCGTCGGTGAAGCGCAGCTCGCGCAGCGTCTGGCGGATCACGACCGTGTGCTTCGCGACCGGATCGGCTTCGGACTGACGCGCGGTGATCGCGCCCACGTCGATGCCATGGAGCATCGGCGCGCTGGCATCGGCTTCCGGCGTCGGGCCGGCGCCGCGGTCGACCGTGGTCGAACCCGGCACGTAGGCATCCGCCGCGAAACCGCCCTGGACGCGGACGCCTGCGAGGGCCGCCGCATCCTGCCACTGGTCGCCATCGCGGTCGTTCCAGACCGTACCGACGATCAGCGAGTCGTCCAGCACCGGATCGGCCACCATCTGCACGTTCGCGGTGGCCACGTTCGAGACCACGCCGCCGTCGTCTTCGACATACGCGCTGTTGGTGTGGACGCCCGGACGGACGCCCGCGCCGACGCGCAGCAGATAGGTGATGGTGGCGCGGCCTTCGGCGGCGATGTCGAGCTGGTCGACCCGGATCGGATAGGTCCCGACCAGGCGACCGGCGTTGTCGGCATCGGCCACCGCCAGCGAACCCTCGACGTAGGTGAAGCCCGCAGGCGGCGTGTCGATCAGCGTGCCGTCGGTCATCGGCGTCAGGCTGGTGTTGTCCAGCGTCAGCGTGTAGCGGACCAGATCGCCGACATTCACGTCGCGCGGGCTGGCGGTCTTGACGATGCGGATCGCGGCCGGCGCGCCGTTCACGGCGACCACGGCGGTGCTGGTGGAACTTACCGTCTGGGTCGATGTGGACGACGTGGCCGTGGCGGTCACCACGTTGTCGAGCGTACCGCCCGCCGCCGCTTCCGCCGGCGTCACGGTATGCGTGTAGGCGTTGCAGGTCGCGGTCGCGCCCGGCGCCAGCGTGGTCGGCGTGCAGGTCAGCGTCGTCGGGGTACCGCCTTCGAAGCTGTCCACCACCGTCAGGCCGGTCAGGGTCACGTTGCCGTTGTTGCGCACGCTCACCGCGTAGGTGATCACGTCGCCCGCGTCCGCCATGCCGACGATGCCGCCATCGGTGGTCAGGGTCGCGGTCTTGGTCGCGGCGATCAACGGAGACTGCACGATCGGCGTGCTCGTCGTATCCGGCGGGCTCGTCGTCGTGCCGCCGCCCGGCGGCGTGCCGGTCACGGTCGCACTGTTGTTCACCACGCCCGCGTCGACTTCGGCCTGGGTGATCGTGTGCGTGCCGGTGCAGGTCGTGCTCGCACCCGGCGCCAGCGTCGTCACCGGACAGGTCGCCGGTGCATCCAACTGCGCATCGTTCACCACGATCCCGGTCAGCGGCACGTTGCCGGTGTTGGTCACCAGGAAGCTGTAGACGATCGTGCTGCCGGCAGCGTTGCCCGACGGGATACCCGCGGTCTTGTCGATGGTCAGTGCAGGCGTCGCCGCGATCGGCGTGCTCGTCGTGTCCGGCGGGCTCGTCGTCGTGCCACCACCGGGCGTGGTGCCCGTCGCGGTCGCGCTGTTGTTCACCACGCCGGCATTCACTTCCGCCTGGGTGATCGTGTGCGTACCGGTGCAGGTGGTGCTCGCACCCGGGGCCAGCGTCGTCACCGGGCACACGGCCGCGGCGTCGAGCTGCGCGTCGTTGATGACGAGACCCGTCAGCGTGACGTTGCCCGTGTTGGTCACCAGGAACGTGTACGCGATCGTGCTGCCCGCGGTGTTGCCCGAAGGTGTGCCCGCGGTCTTGTCGATGGTCAGCGCAGGCGCTTCGGCGATCGGCGTGCTTGTCGTGTCCGGCGGGCTCGTCGTGGTGCCGCCGCCGGGCGTCGTGCCCGTCGCGGTCGCGGAGTTATCGACGGTGCCGGCATTCACTTCCGCCTGCGTGATCGTGTGCGTACCGGTGCAGGTCGTGCTTGCACCCGGGGCCAGCGTCGTCACCGGGCACACGGCCGCGGCGTCGAGCTGGGCGTCGTTGATGACGAGGCCCGTGATGGTCACGTTGCCGGTGTTCGTCACCAGGAACGTGTACGCGATCGTGCTGCCCGCAGTGTTGCCGCTCGGCGTGCCCGCGGTCTTGTCGATGGTCAGCGCAGGCGTCGCCGCGATCGGCGTGCTCGTCGTGTCCGGCGGGCTCGTCGTCGTGCCACCACCGGGCGTGGTGCCCGTCGCGGTCGCGCTGTTGTTCACCACACCCGCGTTCACTTCCGCCTGGGTGATCGTGTGCGTGCCCGTGCAGGTGGTGCTCGCGCCCGGCGCCAGCGTCGTCACCGGGCACACGGCCGCGGCGTCGAGCTGGGCGTCGTTGATGACAAGGCCCGTCAACGTCACGTTGCCGGTATTGGTCACGAGGAAGCTGTACGCGATCGTGCTGCCCGAAGGCGTGCCCGCGGTCTTGTCGATGGTCAGCGCAGGCGCTTCGGCGATCGGCGTGCTCGTCGTGTCCGGCGGGCTCGTCGTCGTGCCGCCACCGGGCGTGGTGCCCGTAGCGGTCGCGGAGTTATCGACGGTGCCGGCGTTCACTTCCGCCTGCGTGATCGTGTGCGTACCCGTGCAGGTGGTGCTCGCGCCCGGCGCCAGCGTCGTCACCGGGCACACGGCCGCGGCGTCGAGCTGGGCGTCGTTGATGACGAGGCCCGTCAGCGTGACGTTGCCGGTGTTGGTCACCAGGAACGTGTACGCGATCGTGCTGCCCGCGGTGTTGCCGCTCGGCGTACCGGCGGTCTTGTCGATGGTCAGCGCAGGCGCTTCGGCGATCGGCGTGCTCGTCGTGTCCGGCGGGCTCGTCGTCGTGCCGCCGCCCGGGGTCGTACCCGTCGCGGTCGCGCTGTTG
>Ga0209262_10000055_pt1 | contig 99227 bp, 94 predicted proteins | sample Lowcelwee11metaG_FD_187171 | JGI IMG/M metagenome (GOLD analysis project Ga0209262, IMG submission 187171) | Freshwater pond sediment microbial communities from the University of Edinburgh, under environmental carbon perturbations - Low... | ecosystem: Environmental > Aquatic > Freshwater >... | reverse complement strand
GAGGTCTAGCGCGACGGAACGCTTGCCGCGCCGCGTCACGGCGGCACGACCGGGCGTGAAGACATCGACATCGGCGGTGTGCGGATTGGCGCGCTTGCGGTCGATCACCACAACCTCGGCGCCCATGTCGGCGAGCATCATGCCGCAGAAAGGCCCCGGCCCGATGCCGGAAAATTCGACGACGCGCAGGCCGGCGAGCGGGCCGCTCATGGCGCGCTCCGCACAAACTCGGCCCTGGCGGGACGGCGGTTGGGTTGGCGCTCAGCCGCCAAAACGTCGCAGTCCATCGAGGTCGAGGATGGCGATGCCGCCGTATTCGATGCGCAGGAAGCCGGCGTCTTCGAGGGTTTTCAGCGAGCGGTTGACGCGCTGGCGCGAGACGCCGGCGAGGTGGCCGATTTCTTCCTGCGAGATGTTGAGACTGGCGTTCTGCCCCGGATAGAGCACGGGGTTGAACATGATCGACAGGCTGCGGGCGACGCGCGTGTCGGTGTCGTGCAGGCGCTCGGATTCGAGCAGGCCGATGAACTGGCCGAGACGCTCGTTGATCTGTTCGATGATGGCGTGGTTGAAGGCGATGCTGTTGTCGAGCAACCAGTGGAAGGTCTCGCGCTTCATGCAGGCGACGCGCGAATCGCGCAGGGCGATGACATCGTAGCGGCGCGGCTCGGTCTTCATCAGCGAACCTTCGCCGAACCAGCCGCCGGTGGGAATGCCGGCGTAGGAGGCAGTCTTGCCCGTCACCCAGTCCGAAGACATCTTCACCAGCCCGTCGATGACGCCCATCCAGCAGGTGGGCACTTCGCCCTGGCGGCAGATGAAGCCGCCGGCAGGAATGGCGCGCTCGACCATGCCTTGGCGGGTGCGGGCGAGATCTTCCGGTGCGAGGCCGCGCGCCCAGCGCGACAGGGCGATGGCTTCGTCGAGCGTCGGGGCGCGGTGGAATGAATTCGGTGAATTGTCAGGCACGCGACAATTATAGGCAGACGTGCGGGGTAGAGTCCGCCCCGTTACAATGAACCGACCGGGCCTGGCGCGGCGTTGATCGCGCCAGGACATAAATCACGCGATCGTGCGGAATCTTCCGCCGATACGACGGACCGGATGGAGGAGATTTGCGTATGACTGCTTCGCTGTCGGGCGCTGCGCCCGATGTTGTATCCGCCGCGCTGGATACCTTTCCCCGCTTTTTGCTGGCGCATGCCCGCACGCGCGGCGCGCGGCCGGCGATCCGCGAAAAGGATCTGGGCATCTGGCAAAGCTGGACCTGGGCCGAGGCGGCGCGCGAGGTGCGCGGCATCGCCTGCGGGCTGGCCGAGCTCGGCTTCAAGCGCGGCGACCGCCTCGCCATCATCGGCGACAACCGGCCGCGCCTCTATTGGTCGATGTGCGCCGCGCAGATGCTCGGCGGCATTCCCGTGCCGATGTATCAGGATGCCGTTGCGCAGGAGATGATTTTCGTTCTGCAGGACGCCGGCATCCATGTCGCCATCGTCGAGGATCAGGAGCAGGTGGACAAGCTGCTCGAAGTCAAGGACCAGTGTCCCGAGTTGCTGCACATCGTCTATGACGAACCGCGCGGCATGCGCCATTACAGCCAGGTCTTCCTGCACGGCCTCGACGAACTGGTCGCAGCCGGCAAGATCCACGACGCGAACCACAACCAATTCCTCGACCGGGAAATCGCGCAGGGCCAGCCCGGCGATACCGCGATCATGCTCTACACCTCGGGCACCACCGGCAAGCCCAAGGGCGTCTGCCAGACCCACCATGCGCTGATTTCCGCCGCCCAGGGCGGATGCAGTTTCGATAAGCTGGATGGCGACGACGAGATCCTGTCCTACCTGCCGATGGCTTGGGTGGGCGACAACCTGTTTTCCTATGCCCAGGCGCTGGTCGTCGGCTTCACGGTGAATTGTCCCGAGTCCGGCGATACGGTGATGACCGACCTGCGCGAGATCGGCCCGACCTTCTACTTCGCACCGCCGCGCGTGTTCGAGAACATGCTGACGCAGGTGATGATCCGCATGGAGGACGCGAGCGCGGCGAAGCGCCGCATGTTCCACTACTTCATGGACGTGGCGAAACGCTGCGGCGCGGACATTCTCGACGGCAAGCCGGTCGCGGGGGCGGATCGCCTGCTCTATGCGCTCGGCGATTTGCTTGTCTATGGTCCGCTGAAGAATGTGCTCGGCATGAGCCGCATCCGCGTCGCCTACACGGCGGGCGCGGCCATCGGTCCCGACCTGTTCCGCTTCTATCGTTCCATCGGCATCAACCTCAAGCAGCTCTACGGCCAGACCGAAACCTGTGCCTATGTCTGCCTGCAACCGGATCGCCAGATCAAGCTCGACTCGGTCGGCCTGCCGGCGCCCGGCGTCGAGATCAAGATTGCCGATAACGGCGAAATTCTCGTCAAGGGTCCGATGCTGCTGAAGGAGTACTACCAGCGGCCCGATGCCACGGCCGAGTCGATCAACGCCGAGGGTTACTTCATGACCGGCGACGCCGGCTTCCTCGACGAGGATGGCCACCTGAAAATCATCGACCGCGCCAAGGATGTCGGCAAGCTCACCAACGGCGCGATGTTTGCCCCCAACTACATCGAGAACAAGCTCAAGTTCTTCTCTTACATCAAGGAGGCGGTGGCCTTCGGTCACGACCGCGACATGGTCTGCGCCTTTATCAACATCGATATCGGCGCAGTGGGCAACTGGGCCGAACGGCGCGGGCTGGCCTATGCGGGCTATACCGACCTGGCCGGCAAGGTCGAGATCTACCAGATGATTCAGGAGTGCATCGAGGAGGTGAATGCCGAGCTGGCGCGCGATGCGATGGTGGCCGATACGCAGATTCACCGCTTCCTCATCCTGCACAAGGAGCTCGATCCGGACGACGACGAACTGACGCGCACGCGCAAAGTGCGGCGCGGTTTCATCGCCGAAAAGTATGGCGTGCTGATCGAGGCGCTCTACAGCGGCAAGACCACGCAGTTCATCGAGACGCAGGTGCGTTTCGAGGATGGTCGCACCGGCAAGGTGGCGGCCGATCTGGTGATTCGCGATGCGCGCGTGTTTCCGCACGCCGCCGTCAAAACCGCCGCTTAGGAAATACGTATATGGCACGACAAATCGGCGACGTCATTCTCGACCTGAAGAATATTTCTCTCGCCTTCGGCGGCGTCAAGGCGCTGACCGATATTTCCTTCGATGTGCGCGAACACGAGATTCGCGCCATCATCGGGCCGAACGGTGCGGGCAAGAGTTCCATGCTCAATGTCATCAACGGCGTTTACCGTCCGCAGCACGGCGAGATCGTCTTCCATGGCGAACACCGTCACGACATGGATACCCATGCGGCGGCGGAGGCCGGCATTGCGCGCACCTTCCAGAACATCGCGCTGTTCAAGGGCATGTCGGTGCTCGACAACCTGATGACCGGACGCAACCTCAAGATGAAGTGCAACTTCCTGCAACATGCGCTGTGGTGGGGTCCGGCGCAGCGCGAGGAACTGGAGCACCGCAAGAAGGTCGAGGAGGTGATCGATTTCCTGGAGATCGAGCACATCCGCAAGACCCCCGTCGGTCGCCTGCCCTACGGCCTGCAAAAGCGCGTCGAACTCGGTCGTGCGCTGGCTGCCGAACCCTCCATGTTGTTGCTGGACGAACCGATGGCCGGCATGAACGTCGAGGAGAAACAGGACATGTGCCGCTTCATCCTCGATGTGAATGACCAGTTCGGCACCACCATCGTACTCATCGAACACGATATGGGCGTGGTGATGGATATCTCCGACCGCGTTGTCGTGCTCGACTACGGCAAGAAGATCGGCGATGGCGTGCCCGCAGACGTGAAGAACAACCCAGAAGTCATCGCTGCCTATCTCGGCACGCAGCATTGAGGAAAACGAGACATGCAATTCTTCTTTGAAGTATTGATTGGCGGCCTGCTCTCGGGCGTGATGTATTCGCTGGTGGCGCTGGGCTTCGTGCTGATCTTCAAGGCTTCGGGCGTGTTCAACTTTGCCCAGGGCGCCATGGTGTATTTCGCCGCGCTGTCGGTGGTCGGTTGCATGGACAAAGGTGCGCCGCTGTGGCTGGCCCTGATCCTCGCCTTTGGCATCATGACCTTGCTCGGCATCGCCACCGAAAAGTTCGTCTTGCGCAAGATGGTGAATCAGGCGCCCATCGCCTTGTTCATGGCGACCATCGGCCTGGCTTTTTTCATCGAAGGCCTGGCGCCGCTGCTCTGGGGCAACGAGGTGCGGCCGCTCGACATTGGGCTGGTGGATGAACCGATTCCCTACATGCTCGACAGCTTCAATATCGTTGTCAGCCGCTTCGATCTGGTCGCGGCGGGGTTGGCGCTGGCCCTGGTGGCACTCCTCGCCTTGTTCTTCCAATACACGCGCATCGGCCGCGCGCTGCGCGCGGTCGCCGACGACCATCAGGCGGCCTTGTCCATCGGCATTCCGCTCCAGCACATCTGGGCGCTGGTGTGGGCAGTGGCCGGCTTCGTCGCGCTGGTGGCCGGCATGCTCTGGGGCTCGCGCAATGGCGTGCAGTTCGCGCTGACTTTCACGGCGCTGAAGGCGCTGCCGGTGCTGATCCTCGGCGGCTTCACCTCGGTGCCGGGCGCCATCGTCGGCGGCCTCATCATCGGCGCCTCCGAGAAGCTCGCCGAGATCTACATTCCGCCCGTCATGTCGAGCATGTTCGGCGGCAACTTTGGCGGCATCGAGGGCTGGTTCCCTTATGTGATGGCGCTACTCTTCCTCCTCGTCCGGCCCGAAGGCTTGTTTGGCGAGAAACACATTGATCGTGTCTGACGCACAAGGGCTGAACGAATGATTTACCGCGAAACCGGACAATTCAAGACCAGCTACGCCGCCGACCAGCAGATCTTCCCGATCCGCCAGGATCGCGTCGGCATCCTGCTGCTGCTGGCAGTCGCCTTCCTCGCCGTACCGGTGCTGGCCAGCAGTTACTGGTTCAACGCCATTCTGATTCCTTTCCTGATCTTTGCCCTTGCCGCCCTCGGGCTCAATATCCTGACCGGCTACGCCGGACAGCTTTCGCTCGGCTCGGCCGCCTTCATGGCGGTGGGCGCTTATGCCGCCTACAATTTTCAGGTGCGTGTCGAGGGCATGCCGATCCTGGTCTCCTTCATCCTCGCCGGGCTCACGGCGGCGAGCGTCGGCATCCTGTTCGGCCTGCCGTCCTTGCGCATCAAGGGTTTCTACCTTGCCGTGGCGACGCTGGCGGCCCAATTCTTCATCGTCTGGTGCCTGACCAAGTTTCCCTATCTGTCGAACAATTCCTCGTCCGGCGTGATCTCGGTGCCGGGCGTCGAAATCCTCGGCTTCAAGTTCGATACGCCGCAATCGCGCTATCTCCTGGTGTTGAGCCTGGTGACGTTTTTCGCCCTGGCGGCGAAGAACATGGCGCGCTCCACCACCGGGCGCGCCTGGATGGCGGTGCGCGACATGGACGTCGCCGCCGAGGTCATCGGCATCCGCCTGATGCGCGCCAAGCTGCTGGCTTTTGCCGTCAGCTCCTTCTACTGTGGCGTAGCGGGCGCGCTGTATGCCTTCTGCTACCTCGGCTCGGTGGAGCCCGATGGTTTCTCGCTCGACCTGTCGTTCAAGATCCTCTTCATGATCATCGTCGGCGGCGTCGGCAGCATACTCGGCAGCTTTCTGGGCGCGGCCTTCATCCTGCTGCTGCCGATCTTTCTGGACATTTCCCTCCCGTGGGTTTCCGGCTTGCTGCATCTGCCGCTCGACAGCGCCACGGTGTCCCATATCCAGCTCATGGTGTTCGGCGGCCTGATCATGTTCTTCCTGATCGTCGAGCCTCACGGCCTTGCCCGCTTGTGGCAGATCGGCAAGGAGAAGTTGCGTCTGTGGCCTTTCCCGCACTAGCGGGTCGATGTGGAGTTCAGCAGTTACTACCAATACTAACGAAGAGGAGACACACATGAATAAATTCAAGCAGTTTGCCATTGCCTCATCCGTCGCCATGGCCTGCCTTGGCGCCAGCTTGCCTGCTGCCCAGGCGGCCGAGGAGCAGTTCTTCATGCTGCCCTCCTACCGCGTCGGCCCTTATGGCGCCAACGGCCAGGCTTTTTATGGCGGCTTTATCGACTACCTGAGCTATGTGAATATGAAGGGCGGTATCGAAGGCGTCCAAATCACTTGGGAAGAGTGCGAGACCGAGTACAACAACGCCAAGGGCGTGGAGTGCTACGAGCGCATGAAGGCCAAGGCGCAAAAGGCGCCGGGCCCGATCCACACCATGTCGACCGGCATTTCCTACGCGCTGGTCGATAAGGCCGCCACCGACAAGCTGCCGCTCGCCATGATGGGCTATGGCCTGACAAGCGCTGTGGACGGCTCCGTCTTCCCTTGGGCTTTCCCGCTAGTGACCACTTACCAGATGCAGGCTTCGGCGATCGTCAAGTTCCTCAAGGACAAGGAGAAGGGCAGCCTGGACGGCAAGAAGATCGTATATCTCTATCATGACTCGGCCTACGGCAAGGAGCCGATCCTGGCATTGGAGGCCGAATCGCGCCTCAACAAGTTTTCCCTGGTGCAGATCCCCGTCGCCCATCCGGGCAACGAGCAGGGCGCCCAGTGGCAGCGCATCCGCCAGGAGAAGCCCGACTACGTGATCATGTGGGGCTGGGGCGTGATGAACATGACCGCCATCAAGACCGCGCAGAAGATGGGCTTCCCGCGCGAGAAGATGATCGGTTCCTGGTGGGCGGGTTCCGAGGAGGACGTGGTGCCGGCTGGCGATGCCGCCAAGGGCTATATGTCTGCGACCTGGAACGTCTCCGGCAAGGACGTGCCGCTGATCGCCGACATCGAGAAGACTGTCTATGGCGGTGGCAAGGGCAATCTGTCCGACAAGGCCAAACTCGGCACCATCCTGTATAACCGTGGCGTTTCTGCCGCCGTGTTGTCTGTGGAAGCGATTCGTACCGCACAAGCCAAGTATGGCAAAGGCAAGGCGATGGCTAGCGAGCAGGTGCGCTGGGGTCTGGAAAACCTGAGCTTGACCGATGCGCGCCTGAAGCAACTCGGCGCTACGGGCATCCTGCCCGAGGTGAAGACTTCCTGCGACAACCACGAAGGTTCCGGCAAGGTGAAGATGCAGCAATGGGATGGCGCCAAGTGGGTGGTGCTGACCGATTGGATTGAGGGCAACAAGGCGCTGATCCACCCGTTGTTCCAGGCCGATGCCGCGAAATACGCCAAGGAAAAGGGCATCACGCCGCGCAACTGCGCCGCCGAAGCCAAGAAGTAAGCAATAGTCGGCGCTGGCGGGACGGCGTTGCCGTCCCGCTGCGTCTTGCCAATGTCAAGGGATCTTCCCATGTCCAGTTACCTCTCCATCAACAACATCGAGGTCATCTACGACCACGTCATTCTGGTGCTCAAGGGCGTTTCGCTCGATGTGCCCCAGGGCAAGATCGTTGCCCTGCTCGGTGCCAATGGCGCCGGCAAGACGACGACGCTGAAGGCGATTTCCAACCTGCTGCGCGCTGAGCGCGGCGAGGTGACCAAGGGCGATATCCAGTTCAAGAGCGCGCGCATCGACCAGCTCACGCCCAACGACCTAGTCAAGGGCGGCGTGATCCAGGTGATGGAGGGGCGCCATTGTTTCGCCCACCTGACCATCGAGGAAAACCTGCTGACCGGCGCCTATACCCGTTCCATTTCCCGTGCGGAACTGAAGCGCAGTCTCGACAAGGTTTATGACTACTTTCCCCGCCTCAAGCAGCGTCGCGGCTCGCAGGCCGGCTATACCTCCGGCGGCGAGCAGCAGATGTGCGCCATTGGCCGTGCGCTGATGGCCAGCCCCGAAATGATCCTGCTCGACGAACCGTCGATGGGGCTGGCGCCGCAGATCGTCGAGGAAATCTTCGAGATCGTGCGCGATCTCAACCAACGCGAAAAGGTGAGCTTCCTGCTCGCCGAACAGAACACCATGGTGGCGCTGCGTTATGCCGACTTCGGCTACATCCTGGAAAACGGTCGTGTCGTCATGGAAGGCCAGGCGGCGGATCTGCGCAACAACGAGGACGTCAAGGAGTTCTATCTGGGCTTGTCGAGCCAGGGTCGCAAGAGCTTCCGCGACGTCAAACACTACCGAAGAAGAAAGCGCTGGCTGGCATGACCGAGTATTTCGACACACTGGAAACGCGCGCTCCGGAACTGCGCGAACGCGAACTCATGGCGCGTTTGCCTGCGCAGGTGGCCCATGCCCTTGCCCATGCGCCCTGGTTCGCCGAGGCGTATCGCGACATCGATCCGGCGGGCGTTACCGACCGTGCCGCGCTGGCGCGTCTGCCGGTACTGCGCAAGCACGAACTGATCGAACTCCAGAAAGCGCGACGTCCGTTCGGCGGGCTGGTGACGACCCCCTACGGTCGGCTTGGCCGCGTGTTTTCCTCGCCCGGCCCGATCTACGAACCCGAGGGACGCGAGGCCGATTACTGGCGCACAGCGCGGGCCTTGTTCGCCGCCGGCGTGCGTGCCGGCGATCTGGTTCACAACAGCTTTTCCTACCATATGACCCCGGGTGCCTGGATTCTCGAAGCCGGCGCCCAAGCGCTCGGCTGCACGGTGTTTCCCGCCGGCGTCGGCCAAACTGAACAGCAGGTTCAGGCCATGGCCGACCTGCAACCGAATGCCTATGTCGGCACGCCCTCTTTTCTGCGCATCCTGCTCGAAAAAGCCGACGAGCTGAATGTCGCCCTGCCGGCGCTGAAGAAGGCGCTGGTGTCGGGCGAGGCCTTCCTGCCGCCGGTGCGCGATGCGTTGTCCGCGCGCGGCATCGAGGGCTACCAGGCCTATGCGACCGCCGATCTCGGCGTGATCGCCTATGAAACCCCGGCGCGCGCCGGTCTGGTGGTCGATGAAGGCGTGATCCTCGAAATCGTCCGTCCCGGCACCGGTGATCCCGTCGCAGCGGGCGAGGTCGGCGAGGTGGTCGTCACCACCTTCAATGCTACCTACCCGCTGATCCGCTTCGGTACCGGCGACCTCTCTGCCGTGTTGCCGGGGGTATCGCCCTGCGGCCGCACCAATACGCGCATCAAGGGTTGGCTGGGGCGCGCCGATCAGACCACCAAGGTCAAGGGCATGTTCGTCCATCCCGAGCAGATCGCCGCCGTGGCAAAGCGTCATCCGGAGATTGTCCGGGCGCGCTTGATCGTCACCAATCCCGACAGCAACGACCTGATGACCTTGCATTGCGAAACCGTTGCAGCGGAAAGCCTGACGCAGGTCGTCGCCGAATCCCTGCGCGAACTCACCAAGCTGCGCGGCGAAGTCAGGCTTGTCGCACCGGGCAGCCTGCCCAACGACGGCAAGGTCATTAGCGACGAGCGCAAGCTCGATTGATGTGCGTCACGCCGTCCCGCCGGAGCCGACTTTGTAAAGCTCAAGCGCAATAAGCAACGGGGCGAACCGCGAGCCATTCCCGGCTCGGGGTTCGCCCCGCTGTACGATCAAACTTACTTGGCTTCTGCGCCGACTTCCTTGAGCAGGTAGGCAATCACGCTCTTGAGTTCGCTGTCGGTCAGATCCACCAGACCGCCGCGCGCCGGCATGTTGCCGTGGCCGCGAATCACCGTCTTGGTCACCGCGTCGAGCCCCTTGGAGGCACGCTGACGCCATGCCCCTTGGTCGCTCAGCTTCGGCGCGCCCTTTTCGCCGGTTTCGTGACACTTGAAGCAGGTTGCCTTGGCGATTTCTTCCGGGTTCTTGTCGCTGGTCGCGGGCTTGGCCCCGGCGGCGGGTTCCTTGAAGTTCGCGCCCGACTGATTGGTCATGAACACAATCGCGCGCGCCAGTTCTTCGTCGGTGGCGTCCGATCCGCCCTTGGGCGGCATGGCGTTCTTGCCCGCCTTGGCGGTTTTGGTCAACACATCGAGACCCACGCCGATACGCGGTGCCCAAGCAGCCTTGTCGCCGGTCTTCGGCGCACCGGCAACACCGGCCTCATGGCAAGCGCCGCAAACCGCTTTGTAGAGTTCCTCGCCGGAGCGGCTTCCCGCTGCCGCCGTATTCGCCGAACCACCTGCAATTTTGAGCTGCGCTAACGGTTGAATGCGGGCATTGACTGCCTCTTCGTCGACATTCTTCGGGCGACCGCCCATTGCCAGCGCGAAAGTCGGTGCCATTGCCACCACGCCAGCCAGCGCCAACATGCGCGATAACTGCTTGTTCATTACGTCTCCCCTTGGTAACGCTTCGGCGCGCCGAAGGCATGTTCGAACCACATGTGCTTATTTTAACACCGGTAATCAGCCAATCCGCTGACGCGCGCGCAAACGCACGACACCCAATCCTGCCCCTGTGTGACGTAAATCGTCACTATCTGTCGCTCCATGGAAGCTCTGTTGCGTTGCAACTGGCGATGTTCGATAGCCGTGAGGAAACGAAATACAGCGGGGAATGCCAGCCTGGCGGGGTGTCGCGTGATATTCGTCACAGTGAGTTCGTCCAAGTCCGATAAATTGCCGTGCAATCGAATCGCTGGCATGGCGCTCGCTAGATTGAAGTCAGCACGACCTAAGTGCTTTTCCTAAGGAGACATACCATGCGCAAGATTCAACAAGGCTTCACCCTGATCGAACTGATGATCGTCGTGGCAATTATCGGCATTCTGGCCGCTGTCGCACTGCCGGCTTATCAGGACTACACCACAAAGTCCAAGGTTGCTGAAGCCGCCTCGCTGGCCTCCACAGCCAAGCAAGCCATCGTCCTTGCCTTCAACGAGGGCACTTTGCATACCACTGCGACCGATAATGCCTCCCTTGGCCTGGCCGCCGCTGCAGCCATCACCAGCAAGTATGTGACATCGATTACCGCTGCATCCACCTCCAACACCACCGGCACCATCACCGCCGTGGTTCAAGGTACTGGTGACGCCAACGTCGATACGAAAACCGTCATCTGGACAGCGACCTGCGTGCAAGGCGCCCAGTGCTCGTTTGCGGTATCAGGCACCGTACCGGCGAAATTCCTGCCGAAGGCCTAAGCTAAATAGCAGTCAGGCATAGGGGGCGGCCGCGATACCAAGGCTGATCCCCTGGCCCTCGAAAACCGAGGGCGCCCACAAAAACCCCCATGTTGCCATAAGGCGGATGGGGGTTTGATTTTTGGCAGTGCGTAGTTCGTCAGACTACAAGGCACAACCTCCCTGTGCCGGAAGAATCAGCCAAGCCGCCAGACCTCCATCGTCACGGTTCTTCAACTCAATCTTCCATCTATTCGATGTGACGAGTTGGCGCACGATTGCAAGTCCCAATCCTGCTCCGCCAGTCGTCGGACTGCGGGATGCCTCGACACGATGAAAAGGCTGAAAAACCGCATCGAGGTGATCGACCGGAATGCCTGGCCCCCTATCTAGAACACCGAGTCGTACGCCTGCTTCACATTGCTCGATACGTAATTCAACGGGTTCCCCTTCGCTATAACGCAGCGAGTTGTCGATTAGGTTGCCAAGCACACGCCGCAATGCCAGCGGTCGCACACGGATGTGGATCAGCGTAGCGGGCACCGTAACGTCCAGGCGATCACCGTATTCCTGGCCGCCAAGTCGGCGAACCCAGTCAACCAACTCGATTTCCTCGGGCGCTTCGCTAGACAGGTCACGAGCAAGATTCAATACGTCGCCAATCAAGCGGTCCATCGCTGCGACATCCTGTTCGATCCGCGCGATCAAGGCAGGGCTAGATTTCTCCTCAAGCAGTGCCAAGGCAAGGCGAATGCGTGCCAGCGGCGTACGCAAGTCATGAGAAATCCCAGCGAACAATGTCGTTCGAGATGCAAGCAAATCTTGCACTTGCTGTGCCATCTGATTGAATCGCTGCGCCAGCGTTGCCAGTTCGCGTGGCCCGGACTCAGGGAGCAACTCGGGTGTCTCGCCCAAGCCAAGTTTGGCCACAGCCTCCCCCATGCGCGCTAAGGGGTTTGTAATGCGTCTGGCCAACCAGATTGCCGCGAAGATAGCCAGCGCGAAGCCGGCTCCCAAGGAAAACACCAGCGTCCGTACCGGGTGTGTGCCTACCCTTCTGGATGGGAAGCCTACGGTTAGCGCCCCTTGACCGGAGGGCAATGTGGCCCAGAACCATGTTTCCCCATCGGAGACTGCGCTGTACAGGTGTTGCATTCGACCAATTTTTTCGGCCAGCGCCGTTTCAAGAAAATGAATATAGATTCCGTGCCACTCGTCGCGAGCTTTTCCCGGCGCAGAATTGCGGAGCCACAAGGCGTGGGTCTGGGCCAGTTCGATCTCAAAATCTTCTCGTGTCTCCGGGGGGAGTTCACTCCAGGTCTGTGCCGACAAAACCATCAGCCCCGCCAGATCGTCTGCAGCGCGTCGGGCCATCGGCACCATGACAAAAGCGATTACGGCAGTTGCCACCAACAATTCGAAGACAATAAAAACCAGTGCGAGCAGCCATGCGTTCTGTCGAGCCAAGCTAACGGATTTAGCGACTGCTTTCATACCGCATCGCCGCGCGGATTGAAAAGATAGCCCTCGCCGCGGATGGTGCGAATGTAAGTCGGGGCCGTGTGATTGGTCTCAATCTTGCGCCGCAGGCGGGTTACGCGAATATCGATACTTCGATCATAGGGGGCACGCTCAAAGCCCTTGAGAGAGTCGAGCAGAGCGTCTCGTGACAGCACTCGGTTAGGGCGCTCGGCGAACACCCGAAGTAAATCGAATTCGGCGCTCGTCAGATGAACTTCGACACCCTCGCGCAACAACCGATGGGCCATCAGATCAAGAACAAAAGGACCGAATTGTCGATGTAATGCACTCGCTGCGTTTGTCGCCCGATCAGCACTGAATGCACGCGAACGTCGAAGTAGTGCCCGTAAGCGTGCCAGCAATTCGCGCGGACTGAATGGTTTGGCGAGGTAGTCATCGGCGCCGACCTCAAGACCAACAATCCGGTCCAGTTCTTCCCCTCGCGCCGACAACATCAAGATTGGCAAATCCGCGTAAGCAGGGTTAATGCGGATATCGCGAGCGAGCGACAGACCGTCTTCACCGGGCAACATCAGATCGAGCACGACGGCGCCTACCTTGACACTTTTCAGTGCCAGGCGCATCGCTGCGCCATCTCCGACAGTCGTGACCTTCAGGCCATTGACACTGAGGTATTCGGAGAGCAAATCGCGCAAGGCGATATCGTCGTCGACTACCAGAATGTAGGTGGAATCGTCTTGTGCCATGGCGCCAGTCTAACGCTCATCCTCAAGTTCCACGGAGGCTGAAACAAACAGAAACACAGCGATACCAATCGATGCGGTCGCGACATTCGACCGATACGGGCTAGCGTAAGAATGCAATCGCCGACAGCTAAAAAAGTATTCACACCATGTCATTACATACCGCAGCATTAGTTTTCCTCTTCGCTTTGTCAGCTTTGGCCATGGCACAGGAACCCGAAACGATCAAAGGCCGTCAGCAGTTGAACCTGTCATTGCCTCGTGAGGCTTATTGGTCGTCCCGGATTCGTCAAGAGCAAACAGTCATTGAGCGCGCCCAGAGAGACACAGCCGGCTTACCGGACTTGAACACTGCCGCAATTAATAAGCCGCGCGGCAGGATGCCGTATGGCACCGGATTTGAGGCTCGCCAGCATGGCAATTCAAATAGCGGTTCAGGGGCCATGGCAGGAAGAGGTAGCGGCCAGGGTGGTGGCAGAGGTATGGGGCGAGGTCGGTAGGTCAATTACATTTATTCGGAGGTCCATCATGAAAGCACTGAAATCCCTAACTCTGATTTCCGCAATCGCCACGCTTGCATTGTCTGGCCTTGCTCAGGCGAAAGGCCCCGGTGGCAGCAATGCAATTTCGGTAGCGATGTCGCCGCAGATATGTGCGGTTACTCCGTCTGTAAGCATGCCTTTGAGTGAATCTGCGGTCGCTACTCTCAGGTTCATGCGCGAAGAGGAAAAAATGGCGCGCGACGTGTATCGGTTCCTCGGGAATACATGGGGAAGTCGGGTATTTGGCAACATTGCCGCTTCAGAGCAGACGCATATGGATCAGGTGCTTAGTTTTATGCAAACGTATGGGATTGCAGACTCAGCGACAGAGCAGGCCGGTGTGTTTAATGACGTGTCTTTGCAAGCACTCTATAACCAGTTGGTTGCGCGTGGCAGTACATCGATACAGGAGTCCATGAATGTGGGTGCTTTGATCGAAGAGGTCGACATTCGCGATCTTCGCGCAGCGATCGGAAGTAATGAAGACGCCGCACTTGACCAGTTGTACCTCAACTTGACGAGCGGTTCATATAACCACCTCAATGCGTTTGTCGGTCAGATTGAGATGATGGGGAATAGTTACACGCCCCAGATTCTTACCGTGAGTGAAGTTGCCAACATACTCGCAGGGATAGGGATTGCTGGAGTTTCTGTTGCAGCAGCAGGGCTGAATAGTGGCAATGTGGCAATTTCTACCGGGACTTGCTTTACCCCATCGATCCGGTCGGCTACGTACAGCTATGGCAATGGCGCCACGATTTCAGGTAATGCCGTGCTTACGTTAGCAACACTGGTGCAGGCAGAAGATTCTGCGCTTGGCGTGCAAGCCGATTTATTTGCGGTAGTCGAGCACACTCCGGTTAGTGGGACGTCGCCATTACTGCTGATGCGCTCAGGAAATGATTGGGTAAGCTGGGATGGCAACCTTAATTCACTATCAAGTGCATTGCAGCTAACCCTGACTCGGCAACAAGAGTTCCAGATATTTCAAGGAAGTCTCGCTGCCCTACCTGGCCAATTCAGTATTTCGACCGGCTATCGCCTGCCCAATGGTACGTTGGTATTCGCACGCGAGCCGATCAGCTTTCGTATTCAGTAAATTCCAGCTATTCGTGCAACGTCACAGGCCCCAACTCCAAGTGGCGTAATCAAGACTATTGGCGATCCATCATCAACATTTCTGCGGAGGCTCCGCTAATACACTCAACAGGACGTGACAACAGAACAGCAGCAAAGAGAATGTCGCGTTACAGCCTTACCTGCGGTGCTAGTCGAAAAGTGAAGTCGTCTGTAGCAAGGTTTGCAACCGAATGCCGCTGTTGAGAGCGTTCTAAGAGAACGAACCTGAAGCGGCTGGAAGCGAAGCACACTCGAACCCGATCCTTACGGGCGACATCGCAGGAACCATCTTCATGAATTGCAGCCCTGGCGGCCTTCGAGAGAGGTCGCCGGGGTATTTCAGAGTCACCCGGTAACTCTCCAGCGAACCGACCAGAAATCCCGAAGCAAGACAGTTGCGCGTCAAATTTCTCACTGACCGCGCCACAGGCTGGGTTGCTTTGCATACTCAGACCGCCAAGTCTCGGCCATTCTTGAGAAAGTCGCCCATCGAATAATGTCCGTCGAATCATCCAGCGCATTTACCGCATCGATGAAATTCGAAACATCTGCCGCTGTTACTCCGCTGTCGCCAAGATGCATGTTGCACTGCGGGATGGTGATTGATGCCGTATACATGCGATTCGACTCAAGCAGCCCCGCTTTTAGGTCATTTACCAAGCGCTCGATAGCGGTAATTGCCTCCGTCAATCCGTTGGCCGCATAGCCTGTGCCAATCGTGATTAGCTCCTGATTCGGATCATCGGCAAAGAAATTGTCGGTGGTGGCGGGACGCCAAATACCAGAGGCATCCGGATCGCAAACATGACCCGCCGACACACCCAAGGTCAGGATCGAAGCGCTAAATGAAGTACCTAGCCCGGAGGCGGGGGCGAGAGCTTGCCTAAACTTGTCCCAGTCGGGTGGCGTGGAGTTTGGCCTGCATACAACCGACGTAAATCCACCGACAACCCCATTTCTGACGCCACTGACGCGTTCGACCAGATTGGCGACATCTGCGTAATTCTTATTCACGCTTTCGTGGGCATGTGCATCGATGTCGAGATACCCTGGATAAGCGCTGATAAGGCGACGAAGAATATTCGATTGAGCGGACTCCTTGGCCAATACAAGGTTGAGATACTCGACATCGGTCTGAAAGCTGAACGACGCCCCCTTGCTTGCGACCGTTTGTACGATGGCTTCGAGTGCCAGGCTATTGGATGAGTACAGCGTGTCGGCGCTTGAAAAGAATGCTTGGCAATCGGCATTGCCACCCGTACTTGTATCTTCATTGTGCGAGACAAGATTGACAAATATTCTGGATGGAGAGGGCGGTGATGTGGTCGTAGCCCCAATTTGCATAACCTCCACCGTACCCAGGCGTACCAGTACGTTTGCGTATGTGGTGCCAGAAACCGAAATGGTCGGCAGACTCAGCAGCTTGGTGGCGACATCGTAAGTCGTTGCCGATAGTGCTGGAGTACCAATCGAGACGACCTCTATATCCGCAAGCTTTGCCTGCACATCGGAATATGTGGTGTTGGCTACAACTAGGGTCGGCAGAAAAATTAGCCGGGAATCTGGGTCATAAGTCTGCGCGAAAGAATTGATGGGGCAAAGCAGCAGCAGACAGCTCAAGAGGTTAAGGAATCTCATTGCACCACCCCTCCAAAATCGATTGTCGCTTGGGTTAAGGCCGGTCAAATGTCTATTCAACCCAGTCAAGCAAGTACAGTAGTACGAGGATTCCAGGTGCCGCAAAGCGCTCATGGAAAGGACAACGATAACGGGACTAGGGAGTGATCGTCAAGACGCCCATCGATATCTCTCATAACTCTTGCCGGTTTGCCGATATAGAAGGCAAGAATGACCACGATACCATCGCCCACTGTTGGCGTAGCATCGCCAGAATTTCCAAGTGTCTGTTTGTATGATGAATTCGTGAACTGGCGCGACCTATGCTTGGTGATATGCAAGGAAACCCGAACAGCAGGTGACATCATGAACATGAACAAAATCGGCAAATTCGAAATGCGCGAAATCGTCAATGAGTTTGACGCCACGCTGATTCGACTGTACGGAATGAACATGCGCGATGCCGCGATCAGCCGGTACGAAGCGCTGAATGCCTGTAACGAATGTGAATGCCCGCGCAAAGCTGCGGAAATTTTTGGGCAACGTCACGGGCTCCAACTCCAGGCGGCGTAAGCAGCAATATTGACGATCCACCATCAACATTTTCGCGGATGCCCCGTTAATAGATTCAACAGGACGTGACTACAGAACAGCAGCAATGTGAATGTCGCGTTACAGCCTTACCTGCGGTGCCAGTCTCAAAAGTGAAGTCGTCTGTCGCAAGGTTTGCAACCGAATGCTGCCGTTGAGAGCGTTCCAAGAGAACGAACCTGAAGCGGCTGGAAGCGAACCACACTCGAACCCGATCCTTATGGGCGACATTGCAGGAACCTTCTTCATGAATTGCAGCCCTGGCGGCCTTCGAGAAAGGTCGCTGGGGTATTTATGCAGATAGCCCGAGGCCACACAGCCTCTACATCGACCGCTGAATGGCGTCAATTATCCGGTGGTGGCAAGGCTGGCAATGCTGTCTTCTTACCTTGGACGATCAGGACAGGGGTACTTCCAGAAGTATCAAATGACGGATTGCCCGTGTTGACCTGGCTATTCAGATCACGCTCGGCGACTTCAGTTAAATCCTTCAATTGCGCTCGAAGGGATTCATTTTCACTTTTCAGTTGCTCGGCAACTTCTCGCCAAATCTGAGCGGAGGTTTCGAGCGACTTTCTCTCTACATCGCTATTGGCTGATAAAGCATCGGATTCGGCCTTATTGGCTTTTTCCTGAGCATCTTTGCGGCGTTTTTCGAGGCGATCCTGAATAGTCTCTTTGGTTCGGTCTTTTAGCTTATCGAATATATCGGCAGCAATCTCAGTAATGAATTTCTCTAATAATGGCCAGAGAAACTTGATAAGCCATGGCCCAAGCTTGGTGGCAACATATTTCAATAGCTGGGCCTGGATCATCGAATTAAGCTTTCTGAATCAGCAGGTCATCTAGGTTTCCGCCATTTTCCAAAAACTCTCTGACCCATTTGGGACGCGCACCTTTACCGCCAGCCCAGGTCTCGGCAGGACTCTTGGGGTTGGCATACTTTGGAGCAGCCTTAGGCGCTGAACTAGCCGGTTTGCCTATTGCGCTGAATCCTAATTCGCTTGCCATCAGGGAGTATTGAACAATCAAAGCCCTGACCTCCTGCAAAGCCTCGCCTCGCTTGCTATTCAGAATGGCCTTTTTCTTGGCGGTAAGTTCTGCAATTTGATTTTCAAGATCAATAATTTCGTTTGACATGGCTGCGAATATCTCTTTGTTATTGCGGAGATAAAATTATACAAGCAACAATGAAATAGAGATTCATGCGGGTCTTTAATTAATCCTGTATCGCATTGAGACTGTCAGTCTGAGATGTAAAGCGCTTACAGTCCGTTACATAGGGGGTGTCAGCGCAGTTTGGCATCCGGCGTTATCTGCTCCATGGGTTCACATATGGAGAATAGGATGCCTACCCTGAACAGAATGCTGAAGTTAGTCGTGCTGGGCGCTGCTGCAGTGATAGCCTTGGCGGGATGCAGGCCGATACATGTGCATGAGAGCTACCGTGAGACTTACGTCCCGAGCCATTACTATGGTCCAACCGTCGTAGTGCCAAGGGTAGTAGTCCCCACACCGAGGATTATCTATTCCACAGAGCACCATTCACACCATAGACATTCGTACAGCCATGACAGGCGCTATGACCGTAATCAACGCCGCGACCGCTGGGATGGGCGGTAAGGAGAAAGCTTCAAGTCTGAACTGAAGTAGGGATTCAGAGGGGCAGGTTTTGCTGAGACAGCGGTAAATCAATGAAGCGACTTGCTGCTCTCGTCCAGCAGGATAGTTTTGTCCCTGTTCAATGATGCAGCGAGTTTCGCCACGGTCGTCAGCATCTGTTCGTGGGTCAGCGACGAACTGCCCTGTACCCAATCCTGCACTACATCGCGCAACAGGGACAACTGATCGAAAGTATCGCGGTCCATCCACTGGGCTAGATCGCTCTTGAGCAATAAGGCAACGGAGTCGAACAGTTCGAGTATCTTTTCCTGTTCAAGTGCCGCCAGATCATCCAAGTTGGTCATGCAAGCCTTATGCGCGCGATTTCGCGAGTGCGGCTCGGTAATACCAAGGCGCTAAAGCTTCGCGAAGATGCGCAGTCAGGTCGTGCATGGATAGGTTAAGCGTCTCCGTTACCGACCAAGGTTTCCATCGCAGCGGCAACGACTTCTAGCGTAGCGGCCACCTCTTCAAGATCGGTAAGCAATTCATGACGCTCTTCCGTTCCATTCGGCGTCTCCCCGATTTTTTCCTCGATACATTGGCCGGTGAATTCGAGTGCGTCGGCAATCACCTCCAACTGGTCCAGCGTCAGGGGGACAATAATTGTTTCGCTCACGGTAAAGCTCCTTGGTTGTATCGGTTGCGCAGGTATTCGATGATTTTCCCTGACTCATAAAGCCAAGTCTGTGTGCCCGTATCTCCTGCAATTCTGAGGCAGGGCACCTTGAGTTCGCCGCCTCCGTGCAGCAGTTCGTCACGATGAATTCCATCCGTCTGAGCATCCAGGCAGCAGATATCGAGAGACAGGCGACGCATCTCCTGTCTGACCTTGATACAGAATGGACAGGTTCTGAACTGGTACAGGGTGAGGTTCTGGCATTCCCGATCAATGGCTTGCTGATCTTCCCGTGTGCGGACGATACCTTTCGGTCGTGTCAGATATTCCCAGAGCAGCATGAACGGCCCAAGGATCACGCGCAGGGTCTTGAAGAACAGTTTGATCATGATGTATCTGCCTTGCTTCTACAGATCGATCCCCACAACGTCATCCGCATCGAACTCGTCAGGGATCGTGCCGTCGCCAATGCCGGTGACCATGGCGGCCAGCTCGTCGCTGCGCTTGACGAAATACTCGGCGCTGATGGGGTCGTAGAAACGCTGGCCAACGGAGAGTTCGCCGAATTTGATGCGCTGGCGGGAAACGCGCTTTTGGGCAGGGTGGAAGGACTCTTGGGTGGCTGTCTTGGAAGTCATAGCAGGAAATATCTCTAATTTGTTTTGGAAAATTGCTTTGATGGTGAGCGAGGGGGCAGTGACCGACCTCCCCGCCGAACTAAGCAAGAGCACCGTCCAAGGCAAGGCAAAAGTTAGGCCTATTGCACATTCGTCAGGCGCTCTGTGTCGAGAAGTAAAAAAGCCACCCCGAAGGATGGCTTTCTTGTAATTCTTGGTGGCCAGGGGCGGAATCGAACCGTCGACACGCGGATTTTCAGTCCAAAAGAAAGCCTTGGTGCCGTCTTGAGTAGTGCGAAGAATTGTAACGCATTTTGCACCCCTTGCTGCCTACCGAACAGGGCTCACCGAACCTGCCACCGAACCAAATCGGACATAGGTGTTTCTGCGTGGCGGAATCGCGAATGTACTCAATGGCATACAAGCGGGCCTGCCGATCTGGGGCCGAACTTGGGTATGGCTGGCGCAAAAGTGTGGATGGTTGCGGTTAGTTGGCGCAGTTTGTCCCAATGCTGTTTCTTATGAGTCGGCGTCAATGTACTTGAACATCACATTCTCCCGCCCCACATGGAATCGAGGGATTGCATTCAAGAACACAGTGGCCGACTCAATAAGTATTCAACTATTTCTTGTCGAAATAATCAATGTAGAAAGACGCATCATTCGCACTACCAGTGCATGTCTTATTTGATACGTATGGATTGCTCGGTTCATTGAGCACGAATGTTGACGGCAACCCAGACTGTCAGCGATCCAAGTTGGACAAGAACGATGGCTGCGGCGAATACAAGGAAGAATATCCAGAGGGTCATCTGGCTGGTTCCTTTCGAGGGTGGATAGAAATAAAAAAAGCCCCGAAGACCGAGGGGGCCAACGGGACGGGGAAGACTGCGTGGCACCTATTTCATTCACAAAATCTGTGGATTTTCGGGCAACAAACGCCATGAGCTACAGCTACAGGTTTTGGGTAATTGCTATGGTCGAAGCCACTTTTGTAAGACAGAAATCAAGTCGCCCAAGCTAATTGGTTTAGCTAAGTAATCGTCCATTCCAGAGTCTAAACAGGCTTTTCGATCATCATCAAAGGCACCAGCAGTCAGGGCAATCACAGGCAGATGTGGGCTCTCATCAACTGCTTCGCGCTCACGCAAGATTTTTGTTGCGGTAAAGCCATCCATCACTGGCATTTGGCAATCCATTAGAACGGCATCAAAACCGTGACCGGGAAGAAGGACAGCCAGTGCAGCCTGCCCATCGGCAACGCAACTCACATACACACCCTGGCGTATCAATAGTGCCTCGACAACTTTCTGGTTTGTAAGATTGTCTTCAACAACAAGAATTCGTTTTCCCGCAAACAATCCTTCCTCCTCAGAAGGTCTGTTCGATCTGGCTTCAATCCGGCATTCCTCATGTGGATCAACGCAAATTACCTGCGCACGAAACCAGAAGGTTGATCCTTTACCAAATTCGCTCTCTACGCCCACATCCCCACCCATTAACAACGCAAGACTACGTACTATGGAAAGCCCGAGTCCGGTACCCGCATACTTGCGGGTCAAAGTGCCATCCAGTTGAGAAAACGGCATAAAGAGTTGGGGAAGTGCGTCTTCGGCAATTCCGATTCCGGTATCAGAGACGGAAAACTCAATCAGTGTTTTTTCTCCAATTGACTGAACATCGGCGGCAGCTATGGTGATACCACCATTACTTGTAAATTTGATTGCATTGCTAATAAGATTGGAAAGCATCTGCCGCAGGCGATTGACATCCCCCCGATAGCGGCTGTCTGACTGCCCCTCCCAGCGCACTTGAATATCGAGTCCTTGATTTGTGGCCATTTCCTGAAACAGGCTGGCGACCTCCTCAAGCAACTGCACCGGGCTGAAAACGGTGTTGGACAACTCAATTCGGCCCGCCTCAACTTTTGACAGGTCAAGGATGTCGTTGAGCAGAGTTAGCAATGACTGTCCTGAATTCAGGATAGTTCTGGAAAAGTCTCTGCGCTCGCTGTCGGTTACCGAAGGGCTCAACAATAGCTGAGCCATCCCCAAAATACCATTCATCGGGGTTCGAATCTCATGAGACATTGTGGCCAAAAACGTTGACTTAGCCTGATTGCTAGCTTCAGCAGTTCGCTTCGCTTCGGTTAGGGATTGTTCCTTCGTAGCAATTGAGATGCGCATGTGATCGAATGCTTGGGCAAGACGCCCGATTTCATCACTCGACCCGATGGGAAGACGAGCGCTGAAATCGCCCGAACTCAACTGTTCCGTGGCAGCCACAAGTTGTCGTGTTCGTCTACCTAGAACGATGTCGAGAAGCGTGCCGATAACTACGGCAACAATTAAAAAACCGAGTGTAATAAAGCCGACAACCATCCAAGTACTTTGTCTTTCAGACTTTAACAGGGTGGATAGATCGGCAATAAGTTCGATGTTTCCCAACAAAGTGTTTCTCAGTCGAACTTCATGCTGGAGACTGACAATATGGTTTTCAGGGACAATTAAAGGAGGGGCGAGCGGAAACAACCCCAATCCCGAACCGTCCTTTAGCACAATCAGCTTCCAGTTTGGTTGCCTCTCCAAGGCAGCATCGAGTACCTCATATATTGCACCAATCTGGTTTTGAAGCAGAAATGGTGTGATGGCATCGCCAAGGGTCACCAGATGAGCTTGCAAAGCTTGTCGCTCTCGCTCAATCAAGGTACGTGTTTGCCAGGGATGCCAGAGCAGTACAAGGAAGGCATCGCCGATTAGGCAGGAAACGACCAGAATGAAGATGATTTTGCGGCGTAGAGTCATGCAATTGATCCGCGCGGGTTCAGTCTCCACCCTTCACATAATAGTGTTCAAGCCCCCAACCCAATAGCTCGCGATAATCCTCCGAGGAGGCTATCGTAATGCTGCGAATCGGAACTTTGGCCAACAGTGCCTGCCCTTCAGGGGTTGCCCCCATGTCGAGAAAGGCCTGACGCAACTTCTCGCGATCTCTGGCGGGCACACGCGGATGTGCCACTATTGGATGGGGCGCAATACGACGAGTTTCGTAGATAACCCTTAGCTTGTCCTGTACCTGCTGAGGTTGCTGCTGCAAGGTAGCCATGACTCCTCCAGCCGCATCAACCTTGCCAAGCGCAGCATTTAAATAAGCCGAGGTGTGAGTTTGTGCCCAGACAGGTGAAAACGAAATCTTGTGTAGTTTTTCGAGATCGGCACGCATCAGCAACGATGCTCCCAAGGCGTTGGGAGAGGGAAAAGCAACAGACTTACCACTAAGATCCTTGATCTCCTTAATTGGCCCATCTTTTGCGGTCACCAAGATGCCAAATAGCTTTTGCCCGCCATCTTTGACTAGCGGCTCATATTTTTGAGTTCTAGTGGCGACGAGGCTATGGTAAGGGTTCATGTAGGCGAAGTCATATCGTCCAGCTTCAAATTCACCTTCGAATTCAGGTATGCGTGCTGGCCCTACCATAACCAGATTGAATCCAGTACGCCTTTCCAACTCTTCAATAATTGGCATCCATATCGCCGATAGCTTACGGGGCTCAAACTGAGGGACGACGCCAAATCGGTATTCTGGATTGGCTATAGACATGCCGGAAAACAAAGCTATAGATAATGAGAATATATATAATATTATATTATGCATATTATAAATATATATATTATGTTTGAGGTGCGGCTAATGATCTGAGTCGCAAACTTACATCATGTAAACGCCTACTCATTTCAATGCCGTAATCTTGTAAATTGGCAGTTCGGTCTATACCTTCTTGAGTTAGTCGAACGAGCGTTTCTTCCTGCCGTTCAGTCAGGCCGAGCTGGACAAATGCTCTTGTGAGAGCATTCAATTGCTCATTGACAATCTCCAGTGCTTGCACACGATGGCTTTCCTGGTGTTGCTCAATTTCAATGAGTGTCTTACCTAGTTCTCCTGCTATTTCGAGAAGTGCTGTGGCCTGCGCATTGCGATTTGCTTCGCTACGAATCGCTAAATATCTAGCTTCGGTCCCCTCTGCGAGAATTGCCAAATGGTCACGAAGACGTCCTGCTAGATCAATATCCTCTGCTGGTAAGTTATGAATCATTAACGTACTCAGTGGGTAATTTATTACAAGGCGATTCTGAAATTGGAATATTCGGCCACGATCAATGACATGGACAAGAATAGATTCCTCAAGAGCTGTGCAGTCCCCCGCTGTAGAGAATGAGTGCTTCGTGGCGTGATCGCGTATTTGGATCAATCCACTTAAACTAAACTGCTTCAGCGCATTGCAGGCAGTAATGCACAGCTCTTCGGCGGTTTGACAGACAAAAGCACTGCGTAAAAAGTCAAGTAAAACACCGATTTCACCCATTGAGGAAATGGCATTGAAAGCAACTTGTTCAGCTTGTTTGATTCTTTCGCTAGCTTTTCGTTTTGCTTCGATGACGTTGATAGAAACATTAATCTTTCTTTTCAATTCATCTAAGCTATAAGGTTTGATGAGGTAGTCGCTTCCTCCGGCATCATAAGCTGCTAGCCTTGTTTCGAGATCATCATGAATTGATACGAATATAACTTGAGTATCAGTTATATTCATGTCGCGAATATGGCGGCAAACCGATATGCCATTTAACCCCGGCATTTCTATGTCTAGGATGATGATATCTGGAATCTGCTCCAAGGCGGCGAGACAAGCTTCTCCATCATGAAATTCGCGAAATAGAATGCCTGGAGTATTTTCAATCGCGCGGGTAATAAGTAGCCGAGACATTGAATCATCATCGACTATGAATACTGAAATTTCCTCACTATTCATTTAGTACCCCTATCACTTTGTGGGTAAGATATTAACATTTACAGGTAATGTACCTAGTCTGGGAAAAGTGTACAAACTGCACTACAAAGAAACCTGAACTAGCCCTCACCAATAAGAATTACAGTGCGAATTCACTGTTACAACTCGTTAAGTCGCCTATTTAACACTTGACTTCCATCATCCTTGAATTCGAGGAAAGCAAGCCCGACCCGAAATCGAGCATGATCGGCACTATGGACTGTGTAAGTTAAGCGGCATCTGATCTCGACCACTTTTGGCTGGAGCCCTTTACGTAATTGCGCAAGGCCAGTCTCACCACCATCTCTTGCCTTGCTTTGACGATATTTTGATCCGTAAGAATGGCAGCGCCTTGACTGGAAAGCTCTAAAGTCTCGCCATTGCAAGAAAAATAGCCCACGTCACTTTCGTAAACTATCGTTGCACGCCAGCGAACACGGTGGCGTTTCCCATGGCGCTTCTCTTGCACATTTGCTACCTGCCATCTCATTGAGCACTCAGATGATACCCACTATCAGGTAGTGATGCATAGCAGTGTCGAATCGTTGCAGTGATCTCGCCAAATTGTTGCTTTGCGCTTAGATCGCATCAATCCGCTTCGAACTACCGAATCGTGAATAACTTGTGGAAATTGGCTACTTCGAAGACTTGCTTAACCGGACCTGAGGCGTGGGCCAACGTGATTTCCTTCCCAGCATGCTTACCTTTATCACGCAAAATCAAGAGCATTCCGCAGACTGAACTGTCTATATAGTTCGCGGCAGAGAAGTTCACCTCGATTTGACTGGTTGCAGGGTTGTTCGTAGTTTGGTTTATTACATGAGCCAACTGATCTCGGAGCGAAAAATCGACTCTGCCGGATAACTGAATTACCTCGGTTGATCCATTGATTTGGGTCTGGATGGTCATAGCCGCTCTCCCTTAGGTTGCGCTGCAACATCCTACGCCGAGAAATAGCAACATGCTGCCACCGCTGGGCCAATGGCACTGGATTCAGCGATGGCGGTATCAACCGCTCTGTATTCCGTTGGATGGTGCTTGTATTCCGCTGCGCGTAGCATCTTAAAGATGAGCAGCTTGCCTCTCCAAACAGGTATCGACATCATCGATGCCGAACATGCCGACCTTCTTGCGCGGGAGAGGCAGCTTGCCGGAGTATGCGGGCGCAAGGACGAAAACTGCGAGGACTGCGATCCCGATCAGTGCCGGCAATGCGATAGGGTTTTGTCTGCGCATTGCGAGGAACTCTTGTATCTGGCGTTTGATCATTTCAGATCGGAAGAGCAACTGATGGTCTTGCTACCCCCCGAGGATGCTGAAGCTCACAAGCAGGAGCACGCCGATCTGTCCGCTAAGCTGGTTGAGCTCTTGATCCAACGGCCTTCTGCCCTGGTATCGGTTAAGCCCAGCGAATTAAGTTGGTTTTTCCGGCAATGGCTGGTGGATCATATTCAGGGCTGGGATGTCCCACTGGCAAGCAGGTTGGCCAGCAAGTAGCCTTATTGGTACATGGTCATGACCCGAGCAAGCGCAAACTACAGATCGATCCCCACGACATCATCCGCGTCGAACTCGTCGGGTACCGTTCCGTCGCCAATGCCGGTGACCATGGCGGCCAGTTCATCGCTGCGCTTGACGAAATACTCGGCGCTGATGGGATCGTAAAAGCGCTGACCAATCGTGAGTTCGCCGAATTTGATGCGCTGACGGGTGACGCGCTTTTGGGCAGGCTGGAACGTCTTCGAGGAAGGGTGGAAGGACTCTTGGGTGGCAGTCTTGAAAGTCGTCTATTGACGTAGCGGTGCCGAATACGCTACCGGGATCATCATCAGAAACTGCACGGGTGATTGTGTTCCCGAGAGCGGCATAGGGAGTATGCCCGGACTGGCACGGCTGGTTCGGGTGAATCCACTACTTGTTGTGGCAATTATGGGCAAATAAGATGCATCTATATCCATAATAAAATTATGGTCTTTGACATGCATGCTTATTAGTAGGACGATTCAGATACGATAAATGGGTAGTGCGATTAATTAGTCGATAGTTGTGTTCTTGAATACACTCCCTCGACTCCATATGGCGTGGGAGAAACCATAGTCTCAAGTTCATTGAAGCCTAATCAATAATGGGGTGTTCCATGTTTAGACGTCAACTAATGTCAATGCTGGTCGTTGTAGTGGCTGGTGTATATGGAGCGTCCTATGGTTGGTGGTTGAACAGCGCTGAAGCTGCCGTTTTACCAGTCAGCGGCCTCGTTTCGCAATGGAGTGCCGAGAATAGTGCTCTTGATAGCAATGGGAGCAACCATGGTGCATTAATCAATGGTGCAACCTATGCAACTGGAAAATCTGGCCAAGCATTCAGCCTAAACGGTACGAACAGTTACGTGGAGGTACCGGATTCCCCATCGCTAACGATAAGCGGCAACTTTTCCTTGAACTTATGGGTTAAATACAATTCCGTACGATCAGGTACTGGTGGCAACTTGCCAAATGTCTTCATTGGTCATGACCAAGGCGGGGGTAGTGTTCCAAAATGGGTTTTCTTCTCGGCCGTAGACGGACTATATCTGCACCTGAATGGAAGCCGGTCTGTCTGGATCGGCCCGGTGGCTTTTGCTCCACAGACCGGCACTTGGTACAACATCTCGGTTACGAAAAGCGAAACTCTCTATTCGTTCTACGTGAACGGAGGTCTTGCAGGAACCGTCACGGACTCCAATACATATCCTGACGTCAGTGGGCCGTTGACCATCGGCAAGGCGGAAGAACTTGGATTCTTCGACGGCCTACTCGATGAAATCGCCTTGTACAACCGCGCCCTTTCTGCGGTTGAGGTTCAGGACATCTACACCCAGACCTCCACACCAACCTCAACTGCATTCACCATATCTACAACCGTTAGCCCTACGGCCGGCGGAAGTGTAAGTTGCAATCCGAGTTCAGTGACTTCTGGTAGCAGTACAACCTGTACGGCCACTGCCAGTAGCGGTTACTCATTTACCGGGTGGAGCGGTGATTGTTCTGGTAGCAGCACAACGTGCACACTGATCAATGTCACTACCAGCAAGAGCGTAACGGCAAACTTTACAGCGACGATTTCGGCGGCAATCACCTCTTCCGTCCAGGCTTGGGACTGCCTCTTCGGCTGGGCGGAACAAAACTACGCAGCGTATTTCCAGCCGGTGGCCCCTCTGTCGGGCACGTACACTCCCTATTACTATCGTTTTTATGGGCAGAGCGGGGCCTATCTAGCTGTTTCCTCATCCGATAGCCACCTGTACTACCTTGGCCCACTAACCAGCAATGCGATCCTTGACCTTGGGGCCGTGTCACAGTGGTTGGCCACAAGCGGGTGCAATGGGGAAGTTGTTTCTTCATCTGGGGGTGTTTCCGTCATGCTTCCATCGACAGCATCACCGTCAAACGTGGGTGTGACTCAGGGAACCGGATCCGGACTAGTGTCGTCTGGTCAGCAGGCAGTAGGAAGCTCCATCAAAATCAGTCTCGCTGGGACGTCTCAGACAGCCCGTGGTAGCACTTCCATTTCTTTCCCAGTAACGAACAGCATGACCAGCACCGATTCACTGATTGTTATGCTGAAATCCCCCAAGGGAACTCTTTACCCTGTCATGGGATATTACGATCCTGCCAGCAAGACTTACAAAGTCATCATGAACGGCCTAGCGAACGGCTGGGAAATGCAACTGGTTTCGGATGCCGCCATGAAGGTGCGTTCGACGACGCGATCCCTCCTTCGATCTACCGGCTCAGACACTTGCTTGTTCGATATCGTGGACAGCAACAGTCCCAATATTCCTGAAAGCGACGTTGATGTTTTTCAGCAGGCGGCCGAAGGGTCCTGTAGAGATTATGTCCAGATGGGATTCAAGGAGCCCTCGCTTCCCATCATTCCATCGCGCGGCAAGCGCATCATCCACATCAGCAGTGCCCAAGATGTTCTTTCAGGTGCTGGGGGTACCTATACTGCATCACGTGAACCGGAAGCACCCGGTTTGATAGGACAGATTTATATCAACTACGATGAGTACAAAACAACCTCAGGCAATGAGAGCAAGATCAAGAACTCCATAGCCCACGAGATGTTTCATGCTGTCCAGCACAGCTACGAAACCAGCAAACCTCAATTTGTGTTTGATACCGGGCTGAACGATGGCAGCGGAGGGTTTTCGGCCTACAGCTCGGCCGCGTACATGGACGGGACGGCCAATATGATCGGTTACACATATGCGACGAGGAACTCCGTCGCCGGCACCGACACCAGTGTCAACCTCGAATGGAGTGCCGCACCACTAATGTTGGACGAGGCCATGGATGCCTACTCGTACGTAGATGGAGGCCCCTATCGGCGCCAAGATTTTTTCCAGTACGTGGCAAAGCATTATCGCGGTGGCAAGTACGACTATCTTCCGCTCATGTTCCAAAAGTTACATCAGGGCGTCAGCGCCTTGACAGCAACCGCCGATGAAAACACCAGCGACCCTGTCGTGGCGGCATCGGTCAAGGCTTTTCTTGCTGGGTACCGTAACGGTGTGGATGCGGCGTTCCGCCAGTCGTTTAACGGTACAGGCTTACCGGAAGCCTATGCATTCTTTGTGCTGGACCGGGCGTATCTGCACAGCAGGGATGCCCAGTTGTTTATGGATGATGCCTCCCTTGGTGAGAACACACTGAACACTAGTCTGTTCAAATCGTCGATCCCTAGCTGGTATCCAGATATCAACAGCAGTATTGTTCTTGACGGAATCCCCCCACTGTCGACCCGTGTTGTTAGGTTCAAGGCCCTGCCGAATGCCAGCCAAACCCCACTGACCATAAACATCAGCGTCGAGGGAGGCGAACTTAAGGAAAAAGGTGTGCGTATTGTCTTCATCCCGGAAAGTGGCGGCAATGGCGCTCCGGGCATTCTTGAGCAGATGCAAATTGCCAACGGCTCTACGATGAGCATCCCCGCAACCGAGCCTGTTTGGGCAACGATTTTCTTGATCAATAGCCACATCGAGGATAAGACCGCTAAGGTGACATTGAGTTTGGATAATTCACAGATTTCAATCACTAGCATCTCTCCGACTTCCGGGCCAGTGGGTACATCGATCATTATCAATGGCAGGGGATTTGGTACAACACAAGGGGCTGTAACCATTCAGCCGAGCAACGCCCTTGGCAAGGCGGCAACAGTAACCAGTTGGTCTGACACCAAGATCACGGCGACTATTCCCACCGGTGCGAAAACGGGTGTAATTGTGATTACAAAGTCCGGTGGTTCGCAAAACTCAGTAAATGAGGCTCCGACCTTTACTGTGACTGTTCCCACTACACCGGTAGTTGGTGGAAATTGCTCAGTTACGGTCACGAAGTATTGCGATGACTGTAGATATTCAAGTCAGGAACTTGGAGTGATTTGGGCGCAAGTGGATGGAGCAACGACGAAGCTCGTGCTTTGTGACCGGACTTGCAATACGGCTACGCAGACCTTTACATCAAAAGTCATCTTGACCAGTTCAGATGGGTACGAGTCACTGTTTACTGGTTGGGGCTCGTCAGGCAATTCTTCAATAACCTATAGCTGTACCGGTAGTACGACATCTTCCGTAACTGCCAACTACACGAGTTGGTCTTGGTAGGTGATGCATATAGTTTGAGGAAGAGATATTGATTTCAGCGAATAGCCTGCTCGGTACTCGCCAGAGCCAAACTACACATCAATCCCCACAACATCCTCCGCGTCGAACTCATCGGGCACTGTGCCGTCGCCTATGCCGGTGACCATGGCGGCCAACTCGTCGCTCCGCTTGACGAAATACTCGGCGCTGATGGGGTCGTAGAAACGCTGGCCAACGGAGAGTTCGCCGAATTTGATGCGCTGACGGGAAACGCGCTTTTGGGCAGGGTGGAACGTCTTCGAGGAAGGGTGGAAGGACTCTTGGGTGGCTGTCTTGGAAGTCATAGCAGGAAATATCTCTAAATTGTTTGGGAAATAGTTTTGGAAATGGGCGAGGGGAATTGCCGAACCCTCACCGAACGCCAGCCGAACCAAGCAACCTAGAGCACCGTCAAAGGTGAGCCCCAAAGGGTTTATATGCAGGGTCACCGCAAGGTTCAGTCCAAGGGGCAGGAAACGAAAAGCCCCGCAGGTCTAAGACGAGCAGGGCTTAGGAATACTGGTGGCCAGGGGCGGAATCGAACCGTCGACACGCGGATTTTCAGTCCGCTGCTCTACCAACTGAGCTACCTGGCCGGCAAACGAAGTCGCGCATTATAAGGGTAGTCAGCATCCGCGTCAAAAACTAAACCAACTTGTGACAAAGTGTAGCGAGGTGCATCGGTGCGCGCCTCGTATGGATATGTGCAGTAATTCAGCATCACTTGATGTCGGGTAAGGTGGTGTCGCCACGGTTGGCTAGACTGCCGGCAACTAAACTTTCTGGAGTTGTCATGTCCCTACGTTTTCTTATGCCTATGTGTGCCTTGCTGGCGTTTGCTGTGACTGCTTACGCTGATGGCACCGAACGGCTTGGAGGGGCGGATGTCGATACCGATGTGTCGTTACGCTTGACTGTGGCGTCGTTAGGCAGCGCGGTCGTAGCGCAGGATCCGCGCGTTACCCAAACGCGCAATTGGTTGGCGCAGGCAACGCAGGCGACAGGCGAGAGTGATGAAGCCGTGGCCGCAGCTTGCGCGAGACTGTCGCACTATTTGTTCGATGTCACAAAAGTGCGCGTTAGTCCATTGGAGGTACTAGAGGCGCTAGCGAAGCATGCACCTGCGGGACATCCATTGAACGAAACCACGCAGCGATATTTCGACATGCGCGCCAAGAAAAAACTAAGTCACGACGAGGCGCTGGTAGCTATATCGGGGCGGTGATTCAGGGCTTCCTGCACTGAGTCTGTCCCTGCCGGATCGGCGATGGTTACAATCGCCGGATGCACACGATCCTGTCCCCCGAACTGAAGCGTCGTCGTCTCATCGCCTTGGCGGTAGTGGTCGCCGCCTACGTGCTGTCCTTTTTCCAGCGCTTCGCGCCGGCCGGCATCGCGCAGGATCTGGCGGCGAGCTTCCAGACCTCTGCCGCATCGCTCGGCGTACTGGCGGCCACTTACTTCTACGTCTATACGCTCATGCAGGTGCCGACCGGCATCCTCGTCGACACGCTCGGCCCGCGCCGCATCCTGCTGCTTGGTGGCATTGTTGCTGGCGGCGGTAGCCTGCTGTTCGGCATGGCGCAGAGCCTGGATGCCGCGCTGGTCGGCCGTACTTTGATTGGCCTGGGGGTGTCGGTGACCTTCATCGCCATGCTGAAGATCATCGCGGTCTGGTTTGAAGAGCACCGCTTTGCCAGCGTGGTTGGACTGTCGATGCTGGTGGGCAATCTCGGCTCGGTGTTGGCCGGTGCGCCCCTGTCTTGGCTGGCGCAGGCCACGGGCTGGCGCGGCGTGTTTGTCGGTGTCGGGATCGTTTCCCTGGTGTTGGGCGGGTTGGCTTGGCTGCTGGTGCGCGACCGGCCGCCGGGTGCCGACGGTGCCGTCCCGCCAGCGCCGAGTTTCGATAGAACGGTGATTCTGACCGGTTTGTTGCGGGTGGTGAAGAACCGCGCCACCTGGCCGGCGGCTTGCGTGAATGCCGGGCTGTCCGGCAGCTTCTTCGCCTTCGGCGGCCTCTGGGCTACGCCCTTCCTGACGCAGGGACTCGGCATGACGCGCGCCACCGCCACCGCCCACCTCTCGCTCTATTTCGCCGGTTTTGCTGTCGGCTGCCTGGCTGTGGGCACCCTGTCCGACCGCCTGCGGCGGCGCAAGCCGGTGGTCATCGTCAGCTCCTTGATCTACAGCGCGATCTGGCTGGTCTGGCTGTCCGGCGTGACACTGCCGCTGCCTGCTACCTATGCGCTGTTCGGCCTCATGGGCCTGATGACGGCCAGCTTTACCCTAAGCTGGGCCTGCGCCAAGGAGGTGAATCCACCCGCGCTCTCGGGCATGTCGACCTCGGTGGCGAACATGGGCGGCTTCCTGATGGGTGCGCTGCTGCAACCGGCGGTCGGCTGGATCATGGATCAGCGCTGGTCGGGCGCACTGCTGAATGGCGTACGCTTGTATGCGCCCGAAGATTATCGCTGGGGTTTGTTGTTGATCGCCTGTGCCACCTGGCTGGGCGCAGCGGCGGCGTGGTTTGTCCGCGAAACGCATTGCCGCAATATCTGGAAGGAAAACCAATGAAAGGCATCATCCTGTTTGGCCATGGGGCGCGCAATGCCGAGTACGTCGAGCCCTTCAAGCGCATTCGCGCCATCGTCGCGGCACAGCAACCTGAAGTGCCGGTGGAAATCGGTTTTCTCGAACTCACCCAGCCGCCACTGGAGGACAGCATCGCGACGCTGGCGACGCTGGGCGTAACGCAGATCAAGGTGGTGCCGATCTTCTTCGCGCCGGGCAAACACGTCCTCAAAGATCTGCCGCAGCGCATCGGCGACGCGATGGACCGCCATCCCGGCATCGAGTTCGACATCGCCGCCTGCGTCGGCGAAGTGGAGGCGGTCATCCAAGCGATGGCCGCACATGCGCTGGCCGCCGCTTGAAAAACGTTTATCAGGATATACTTATATACATTATGAGAACGATATCCTCCCCCCGACATCAGACTTGGCGATCTTTGGCCCTGCTGACGGTCATCCTGGCGTCGCCGGGATTTGCCCAAACCGCACCGGTTGCGACGCACACTGTCGCATTGCGCGAAGTGCGGCTCACGCTGCCCGCCGAGGCCGTGCTTGAGGCCACCAAACAAGCGACCGTCGCCACCCAGGTGTCCGGCCGCATCGTCGAGGTCAGGGCCGAGGCCGGCCAATACGTCAAGGCCGGGCAGTTGCTGATGCGCATCGATGCGCGCGAAGCCGGCGAGAATGTCGCCGCCGCGCGGGCGCAACTCGTGCAGGCTGAGGCGAATTTCCAGCGCACGCAGAATCTCTTCAAGCAGAAGTTCGTCAGCCAGGCCGCGCTCGATCAGGCCGATGCGGCGCTCAAATCCGCCCGCGCCCAGGCCGGCGCTGCCGGTGCCGGTGCCTCGCACGCCACGGTGACCGCGCCTATCGCCGGCATCGTCGCCCAGCGCCTCGCCGAACTCGGCGATTTGGCGCTGCCGGGCAAACCCTTGCTGACGCTGTTCGATCCAAAGGGGCTGCGTGCCGTTGCCAGCATTCCCCAGTACAAGCTGAAGGACGCCCAGCGCGCCGCCGCCGCGCGCATCGAGTTCCCCGAGACTCGGCGCTGGCTCGACGCCGCGCGCATCGAAATTCTGCCGACGGTGGATGCCCAAAGCCATACGGCAACGGCGCGCATCTACCTGCCCGATAACCCGGAAGCATTGAAAGGTCTCGTACCCGGTATGGCAGCGCGGGTGCACTTCGTCGTCGGCACGGCGCAGAAGCTCACCGTGCCGCCCGTCGCAGTCCTGCGTCGCGGCGAGATCAGCGCCGTCTATGTTCTGGGCGGTGCCAAGCCGAGCTTGCGCCAGGTGCGCCTCGGCGAGGCCGTGGCGGATGGCGAGATCGAAGTGCTCGCCGGTCTCGCGGCAGGCGAGCAGATCAGCCTCGATCCGGTCAGGACCGGCATCGAGATGAAACAAAACAAATAAATCATGGGCATTTCCGGACGCATCGCGGCGTATTTTCTCCGCAACTCGCTGACGCCCTTGATCGCGCTGATCGCGCTGCTGCTCGGCGTTTTCGCCACGTTCATCACGCCGCGCGAAGAAGAGCCGCAGATCAACGTGACGATGGCCAATGTCTTCATCCCCTTTCCCGGCGCAACGGTGAAGGATGTCGAGAACCTCGTCGCCCGTCCGGCCGAACAGGTGCTGGCGCGCATCGCCGGTATCGAGCATGTCTATTCGGTGTCGCGCCCCGGCATGGCGATCATCACCGTGCAGTATGAAGTCGGCGAGGAGCCGATCCAGGCGCTGGTGCGCCTTTACGACACGATCAACGCGCACAGCGACTGGGTGTCGCCCAATCTCGGCGTCGGCACGCCCGTCGTCAAGCCCAAGGGCATCGACGATGTGCCCATCGTTGCGCTGACCTTCTGGAGCGCCGACGCCGACAAGTCCGGCTTCGAGATGCAACAGGTGGCGCGTGCCGTCGAGATCGAGTTGAAGCGCATTCCCGGCACGCGCGATGTCGTCACGCTGGGCGGCCCCGGCCATGTCGTGCGCGTGCTGATGGATGCCGAACGCATGGCCGCCTACGGCGTCACGGCACAGGATCTGAAGGCGGCCCTGCAAGTATCGAACGCCTCCCAGCCGGCCGGCAGTCTAGTCGCCGGCAACCGCGAACTGCTGGTGCAGACCGGCACCTACCTCGAATCCGCCGCCGACGTGAGGCAGCTCGTGGTCGGCGTGTTCGGCCAGAAGCCGGTGTTCATGTCGGACGTGGCCCAGGTCGTCGACGGCCCCGATCAAGCCAGCCGCTACGTCTGGCATGGTGTGCAGGGCGAGGAATTTCCGGCGGTGACGCTCGCCGTGTCGAAGAAGCCGGGTGTGAATGCCGCCGATGTCGCCGCCGGCGTCATCGCGCGCATGGACGGCCTCAAGGGCACGGTGATTCCTGCCGGCGTCGAATACAGCGTGACGCGCAACTACGGCGAAACCGCCACCGACAAAGCGCAGAAGCTGATCGGCAAGCTGGTCTTCGCCACCGCCTTCGTCGTGCTGCTGGTGCTCTTCGCTCTGGGCCGGCGCGAGGCTGTGATCGTCGGCACGGCAGTGACGCTGACGCTGGCCGCCACGCTGTTCGCCTCCTGGGCCTGGGGCTTTACGCTCAACCGCGTCTCGCTGTTCGCGCTGATCTTCAGCATCGGCATCCTCGTCGACGATGCCATCGTCGTCGTCGAGAACATCCACCGCTGGCACACGCTCCATCCCGCCAAGCCGCTTTGGGAGATCATTCCCGGCGCGGTCGACGAAGTCGGCGGCCCGACCATCCTCGCCACCTTTACCGTGATCGCGGCGCTGCTGCCGATGGCTTTCGTCAGTGGCCTGATGGGGCCCTACATGAGCCCGATCCCGATCAATGCTTCGATGGGCATGTTCATCTCGCTCGCCATCGCTTTCGTCGTCACGCCCTGGTTGGCGCTGAAGCTGATGAAGCCGCATCACATGCTCCCTTCCTCCTCGGCGGGGGAAGGGCCGGGGAAGGGGGGGGGCTTTTTCCGGAGCGTGCTGACACCATTCCTGCATCCGCGTTCCGGCCGCAAGGCGCGCGCGCTGCTGTGGATCGGCATCCTGGCAGCGATTCTCGCCTCAGTGGGTCTCGGCGTGTTCAAGCTGGTCGTACTGAAGATGCTGCCCTTCGACAACAAGAGCGAATTCCAGGTCGTGCTCGACATGCCGGTCGGCACGCCCGTCGAGGAAACCGCGCGCGTACTGCGAGCGATGGCCGCCGAACTCGCACAGGTACCCGAGATCAAGGACTACCAGGCCTATGCGGGCACCGCCAGCCCGATCAACTTCAACGGCTTGGTGCGCCAGTATTACCTGCGCGCCAGCCCTGAAATGGGCGACATCCAGGTCAATCTGGTCGACAAGCACCAGCGCGACCGGCAAAGCCATGCCATCGCCGTCGCGGTGCGCGCGCGCGTCATGGCGGTCGCGCAACAGAGCGGCGGCAACGCCAAAGTCGTCGAAGTGCCGCCCGGTCCGCCGGTGCTGTCGCCCATCGTCGCCGAGGTGTATGGCCCCGACTATGCGGGCCAGATCGCGGTGGCGCAGCGCGTGCGGGCCGCCTTCGAAGGCACGGCCGACATCCTCGGCGTGGACGACAGCATTGCCGCCGATGCCGACAAGCTGGTGTTGCGCGTCAATCAGGCCAAGGCTGCCCTGCTCGGCGTGGCGCAAAAGGACATCGTCGAAACGGTGCGCCTGGGCCTTGCCGGCGAGGACGTCACGCCGCTGCACGACGGCGAGGCGAAGTACGAGATTCCCGTGCGCATCACCCTGCCGGCCGAACGCCAGGATGCGCTCGACAGCTTGCTGAAGCTGAAGGTGCGCGCCATGGCGGCCTATGGCGGTCGGCTGGTGCCGATTTCCGAAGTCGTCGAAGCGCGCCGTGCGCCGCGCGAGAAGGTGGTCTATCACAAGGATTTGCTGCCGGTGGTGTATGTCACCGGCGACATGGGCGGCCAACTCGATTCGCCGCTTTACGGCATGTTCGACATCCGTTCGAAGCTCAAGGATCTGAAGCTGGTGCAAGGCGGCGTTCTGGGCGAATACTTCATCAAGCAACCCAACGACCCCTACGCCGGCTACGCCGTGAAATGGGACGGCGAATGGCAGGTCACCTTTGAGACCTTCCGCGACATGGGCGCCGCCTATGCCGTCGGCCTGATCCTGATCTACCTGCTGGTCGTCGCGCAGTTCAAGAGCTATCTCGTGCCGCTCATCATCATGGCGCCGATCCCGCTCACCATCATCGGCGTGATGCCCGGCCACGCGTTGTTCGGCGCGCAATTCACCGCCACCTCGATGATCGGCATGATCGCGCTGGCCGGCATCATCGTCAGGAACTCGATCCTGCTCGTCGACTTCATCAACCAACAGGTGGCAGAGGGCATGGACTTCGCCGAGGCGGTGATCCAGTCCGCCGCGATCCGCGCCAAGCCGATCGCGCTGACCGGGCTCGCCGCCATCCTCGGCGCGCTGTTCATCCTCGACGACCCGATCTTCTCCGGCCTCGCGCTGGCGCTGATTTTCGGCATCTTCGTCTCCACCGTGCTGACGCTGGTGGTGATCCCGGTGCTCTATTACGCGGCCATGCAGAGCCGCATCTCTTCCCTCCCATCAGGCACAAACATGAAAGGAAATGAGTCATGACCATCAATCGCATCGTGCGCATCGTCGCCGGCTTCTTCATTCTGCTGTCCCTCGGCCTCGCCCATTTCGCGGGCCAGGTCGATCTGAGCCAGATGAGCTGGCTGTGGTTCACCCTCTTCGTCGGTGCCAACCTGTTCCAGAGCGGTTTCACCACCTTCTGCCCGCTCGACAGCATCCTGAAGAAACTCGGCGTTGCCGAGACGGCGACCGATTGCAAGAGCGGCGGCTGCGCCTGAGTGCGGCGCGGCGCGGCATAATGCGCAGCCCGCCCCCCAGTTCGTCAAGATGAATCGGAATAGCGCAGACAGCCACGCCCTTGCCTTGGCCCGTTTCGAGGCCCTGATCCAGAACACGCCTCTGGTTGTGGCGCTGGGTTTCGACCGCGAACACAACATCAGCTTGTGGAACCACGCCGCCGAAGCGTTTTTCGGCTTCACGGCGCATCAGGCGCGCGGCCGGCGGGTGCGCGATCTGTTTCCGGTCGCGGCGGAAAGCGAGAATTTCATCGCGATTCTGGAGCGGGTCTGGCAAACCGGCGTGAACTATGGGCCGCGCGAAATGCCCGTCACAACGGCTATCGGTTCGCGCTGGGTACTCGCCGCGATCCTGCCGCTGATCGAGAACGGCGCGGTGTGCGAAGTCTTTGCCATGGGCGCCGATATTACCGAGCGCGTCCGCGTCGAAGAGGAGCTCAAGCGCAACGAAGCGCGCTTCCGCGACCTGTCCGAATTGTCCGCCGACTGGTTCTGGGAACAGGATGCCGAGTTGCGTTTCAGCTACTTTTCCGGCGGTCTGGAACGTCGTGGCGTAGGCCGGAACGAACATCTGGGCAAACGGCGCTGGGAGTTGCCGATCCAGTTGTCGGACGCCGCTTGGGCGGAGCACAAGGCGACGCTTGCCGCCCATCGGCCCTTTCGCGATTTCGAGTATCGCATCGCGTACGCGGATGGTTCGGTGCGCTGGTTCGTCGCCAACGGCATTCCCCTGTTCGACGCAGCGGGAAACTTTGCCGGCTATCGCGGCAACGGCCGCGACATCACGGCGCGCAAGCGCTTGGAAGAGGAACTGCGCCTGCATCGCGAGCACCTGGAAGACCTGGTGTCCTCCCAGACCGCCGATCTGATCCGCGCCAAGGAATCTGCCGAGCAGGCCAACCGGGCCAAGTCGGATTTCCTCGCCAATATGTCCCATGAGTTGCGCACGCCGATGCATGTCGTGCTGTCCTTTGCGCGCATCGGCCAGGCCAAGGCGGAGTCGGTGCCGCCGGAAAAGCTCAAGGAGTATTTCGAACACATCCGCACCGGCGGCGAGCGCATGCTTGATCTGGTCAACGATTTGCTCGACCTGTCGAAGCTGGAAGCCGGCTGCATGGAGTACGCGATGTCGCTGGTCGACATGCGCCGTTGCGTCGCGAGCGTGGTGGCAGAACTGACGCCGCTGTTCGACAGCAAGCAAATCGCTTGCGTCGTCGAGAGCGCGGCCGAAAATGGGCTGGTGCGCGGCGATTCCCGGCGGCTCGACCAAGTGGTCCGCAATCTTCTCGGCAACGCCATCAAGTTCACGCCGGAAGGCGGGCGCGTGTTCGTTCAGGTGGCCAACGACCGCATGCCGGCAGGACACCGCAGCGGCGACGCCTGCCAGTTCATGCCGACCCTGCGTCTGACCGTGGCCGACGAGGGCATTGGCATTCCCGAAGATGAACTCGATAGCGTGTTCGAGAAGTTCAGCCAAAGCAGTCTCACCAGCAGCGGTGCGGGCGGCACCGGTCTCGGTTTGACCATTTGTCGTGAAATCGTGCGGGCGCATCGGGGCAGCGTGCGCGCACGCAATCGTGCCGAGGGCGGCGCGGTCTTCGACGTGTTCCTGCCCCTCGACGGCCCGACCGACAGGGAGCGGACATGAAACGGCACCACATTCTCGTTGTCGACGACGAGCCGCTCAACCTCGAAATCATCGCCGAATTCCTCGCGGATGAGGGCTATCTGCTCGACCTGGTCGCGAGCGCCGAGCGCGCCTGGGAGCGCCTGGAGGCGAATGCGTCCTACGACCTGGCGATCCTCGACCGCATGATGCCGGGGATGAGCGGTATGGATCTGCTCAAGAAGATGAAGGCCGACAGCCGCTTTTGCGCCATTCCGGTCATCATGCAGACGGCCGCCTGCCATCCCCAGCAGATCAAGGAAGGTTTCGAGGCCGGCGTTTTCTACTACCTGTCCAAGCCTTTCGAGCTGGAAACCTTGACCGCCATCATCAACTCAGCACTCGCCGATCCCGCCGCGACTAGGCTGGAAGTTATAATATCGACGCCATGAATACCTCTGCATCCGCATCGGCGGCATCCAGCCACCACATCCTGGTGGTAGATGACACCGCCACCAATCGTCAGATTCTTGCGGTTTTCCTCAAGAAACTTGGGCATACGGTCGCGCTTGCCGAAGATGGCGCCCAGGCAGTGGCGATGTTTTCCGCCACGCCATACGACATGATCATCATGGACGTGATGATGCCGGTGATGGACGGTTACGAGGCCACGCGCCGCATCAAGGCGATGAGCGGCGACCGCTGGGTGCCGGTGGTTTTCCTCTCCGCCCTCGACAAGGACGAAAACCTTGTCACCGGCCTGGAGGCGGGCGGCGACGACTACCTGCCCAAGCCGGTGAATTTCGTCGTGCTCGAAGCCAAGCTGCGTTCGCTGTCGCGCTCCATCGCGCTGCGGCGCGAGCTTGAAGATGCGCGCCGCTTCAATCAAGCCGTTACCGACAACCTGCTCGACGCCGTCATCACCATCAACGACCAGGGCCTGATCGAAGCGGTGAATCCCGCCTGCTGCCACATCTTCAGCTATCCCGCAGCGGAAATGCTGGGGCGCAATGTCAGCATGCTGATGCCGGAGCCCCACCGCTCGGCGCACGACGGCTACATCGCCCGGTACATCGACGGCGGTATCCCTAGAATTCTCGGCACCGCCGGACTTGAGGTGGACGGCCGGCGCAAGGACGGCAGCACCTTCCCGATGTCGCTCAGCATCAGCGAGTTCCGCGATCGCGGGCGGCGCATGTTTGTCGGCGCCTTGCGCGACGTCAGTGCCGAAAAGGCCACCGAACGCCAGTTGCGCGAAAACGCTCAGACCCTTCAGCTTTATCATGACGAACGGGAAGCGGAGAACACGCTGGCGGTTGAAATTCTCGACCAGTTGATGCAGCGTCCGGGCTTGGCCGATCCGCGCCTGCATTACTGGATGAGTCCGGCGACCAACTTCAGCGGCGACATCGTCGCCGCCGCACGCGCGACCGATGGCCGTTACTACGTCTTGCTGGCCGACGCCACCGGTCACGGCTTGGCTGCCGCCATCAGCGTGTTGCCGGCCCTGACGCTGTTCTACGATGTCGTCGAGTTCGGCCTGCCGCTCGCGCGCGTCATCGCCAAGATCAACAGCCAGATGCGCGAAGCGCTGCCGGTTGGTCGCTTCGTCGCTTGCGCCTGTCTCTGCATCGACCCGAAGGGCATGGTCGAAGTCTGGATGGGCGGTATGCCCAGCGGCCTGCTGCTCGACGCCAACGGCAAGACGGTGCGCGAGGTGAAGTCGGTACACCTGCCGCTCGGCATCGACGATTTCGACTGGCGCAAGTCGGCGCCGGAACTGCTCGACGTGCCTGTCGGCGGCGGGCAGATCGTGCTTTTTTCCGACGGCCTGATCGAGGCGCAGAATGCCGCCGGCGAGCCCTTCGGCGCGGAGCGTCTGGGCGCGGCGCTGGCGGGCGCCAGCGCCAACCGGCTCGATGCCGTCAAGGACGCAGTGGCCGCTCACATGGGCGAGCAGTCGCCGCACGACGATGTGACCCTGGTGCTGGTCGACCTGCCCGGTCCTGCTTGAGCGCGCCGCGTTCCTGTCCAACCCGCTTTCCGCCAATCACGCAATCACAAGGAGTCCCGCATGAGCACAACCCTCTACGAACGCGCCGCCGCGCTGATCGACGCTGCCAATGCCGCAGATCCGCGCATGGACACCGATGCCGCCGGCCAGCAGGTGCCGCGCGAACTGCTTTACGGCCTGCGCATGAGCGAGATGATCGCGCGCTATGCCCCCGAGGCCGACGACGCGCAGAAGCTCGCCGTGCGCGCCCAGCACATCCAACGCTGGATGACGCCGCGCGACAGCTACCCGATGACGCGCGACGGCTACCTGCAATGGCGCACCGGCCTCTACAAGTTCCACGCCGAGACGGCCGGTCGACTGGTCAAGGAAGCCGGCTACGACGACGCCACGGTCGAGCGCGTGCAGCAAGCCGTCGGCAAGCGCGGCCTCAAGGTGAACCCGGATACGCAGATGCTCGAAGACGTCGCCGACCTCGTCTTTATCGAACACTACATGCTTGAATTCGCCGGCCAGAAAGCCGATTACAGCGAAGAAAAATGGCTCGACATCGTGCGCAAGACCTGGAAGAAAATGTCCGAGCGCGCCCATGCCTTTGCGCTCTCCGGCCAGCTCAAGCTGCCCGAGCCGCTGGTGCCGCTGATCACCAAAGCCATCTCCGGCTGAGGTCGGCGCCATGAACGTCGGCTTCATCGGTCTCGGCCTGATGGGCCGACCGCTCGCCCTGCATCTGGCGCGCGCGGGACACACCCTGCATCTCTGGGCACGCCGCCCGGCGTCCCTGGAGCCCTTCAAGGACGTCGACGCGCATTGCCATGCCTCGGCGGCCGAAGTGGCCAAGCACGCCGAGATCGTCATCACCATGGTCGCCGACGCGCCGGATGTGCGCGCGGTCTGCCTCGGTGCGGAGGGCATTGCCGCCGGCGCAATGTTGAAAAATGAGCCGGGCCTGATCGTCGTCGACATGAGCACGATCAACCCCAACGCGGCGCGCGAGATCGGCGGCGAACTTGCCGCCAAGGGCATCGACTTCCTCGACGCCCCGGTCTCGGGCGGCGAGGTCGGTGCGATCAATGCCGCGCTGACCATCATGGTCGGCGGCAAGCCCGAGGTCTTCGACAGGGTTAAGCCGCTGTTCGAGAAGATGGGCAAGTCGGTGACGCTGATCGGCGCTTGCGGCGCGGGGCAAGTGGCGAAAGCCTGCAACCAGATCCTTACCGGCGTCGGCGTCATGGCCGTGGCCGAGGCTTTCAACTTCGCCACCAAGAGCGGCGTCGACGCGGCCAAGGTGCGCGAGGCGCTGTTGGGCGGCTTTGCCTATTCGCGCATCCTCGAAAACCACGGCCAGCGCATGTTGGATCGCAACTTCAAGCCCGGCTTCAAGGCCTGGATGCACCAGAAGGATTTGCGCATCGTCATGGAGGAAGCGCACCGTCTCGGCCTGATGCTGCCCTCGGCGGCGGCGACGGCACAGCTCTTCAACGCCATCGTCGGCAGCGGCATGGGCGAGGACGATTCCGTCGCCGCGCTGAAGCTGCTGGAAAAACTCTCGACGCCGGAATGAAGCTTGGATTCATCGGCCTCGGCGGCATGGGCGCGCCGATGGCCGGCCACCTGCGCGCCGCCGGCCACGAGTTGCATGTCTGGAGCCGCCGTTCCGCCACAGCCAAATCCTTGCTCGATCAAGGCGCGCATTGGGCCGCCAGCCCGACCGAACTCGCGCGCTGCTGCGAGATCGTCTGCACCAACGTCACCGGCGGCGCCGATGTCGCGGGGCTCGCGGCGCAACTGATCGAAGGTCTCGCGCCCGACGCCATTCATATCGACTTCTCCACCATCGCGCCCGCCATCGCGCGGGAACTCGCGGCTCGCTATGCGGCGCGCGGCGTCGAGTTTGTCGACGCCCCGGTTTCCGGCGGCACGGCCGGCGCGCGCGCCGCGACGCTCGCCATCATGTGGGGCGGAAACTCGGCGCTGGCGGCACGCCTCGCACCGCTGTTTCAATGCCTCGGCAAAGTCGTCGTGCATGTCGGCCCGGTCGGCGCCGGCCAGGTGGCGAAGATCTGCAACCAGATGGTGATGGTCGCCGCCATTGAGGCCACGGCCGAAGCCGCGCACCTCGCGGCGGCGGCGGGCGTCGACTTCGCCAAGGTGCGCCAGGCTCTGCAAGGCGGTTCGGCCGCCTCGCGCGTGCTCGATGTTTTCGGCGGCAAGATGGCCGCGCGCGACTTCGCCGCTGGCGTCGAGGCGCGGCTGCATCACAAGGACTTCGTCATGCTCATGGCGGCAGCGGCGCACGCCGCCGTGCCGCTGCCCGTCGCCGCCACGGTGATGCAGCAGCTCGACGCGCTGATGGCGGCGGGCTGGGGCGCGGACGATACTTCGCGCTTGCTCAGCGTGCTGGAAAAGAGCCGTGGCTAGGCTGCTGGTCGCGCTGCTGTGCTGCTGGTCCGCCTGGGCGAGTGCGGACGAGGCCACGGTCGACATGAGAGCCGAGCGCGTCGCCCAGCGCAGTTGGTATGTGCGCGGCCAACCCGGCGCCGCCTCGCGGGAAAATCAGGGCTTCATGTCCAACGCCGGCTTCGTCGTCACGCGCGAAGGCGTGGTGGTGTTCGACGCCCTCGGCACGCCCGCGCTGGCGCGCAAGCTGATCGCCGAGATTCGCAAGCGCACGCATCAGCCGATCAAGCGCGTCGTCGTCTCGCACTGGCACGCCGATCATTACTACGGCCTGCAAGCCTTCAAGGACATCGGCGCGGAAATCTGGGCGCATGCCGCCGCGCGCCCCGTGCTCGGCTCGCCCGCCGCCGCCGACCGGCTCGCGCAACGCCGCGACCTCCTCGCCCCCTGGGTGCCCGCCGGCTTCAAGGCCGTGCCGGCCGACCGCTGGCTCGCCGGCGACACCGACTTCCGCCTCGGCGGCCTGACGTTCCGTCTGCGCCACGTCGGCCCGGCGCATTCGCCGGAGGACCTGGCGATGTACGTCGAAGAAGACGGCGTCATGTTCTCCGGCGACCTCGTGTTCAAGGGCCGCGTCCCCTTCGTCGGCGAAGCCGACTCCAAAGCCTGGCTCGCCGCCCTCGACCGCCTGCTCGCCCTCAAACCCGTCGTCATGATCCCCGGCCACGGCGCCGCGAGCCAAACCCCGCGCGCCGACCTGGCCCTGACGCGCGACTACCTCGCCGACCTGCGCGAAAAAATGGGCCGCGCCGTCGCCGACTTCATCCCCTTCGACACCGCCTACGCCGCCGCCGATTGGTCGCGCTGGTCCAGCCTGCCTGCCTACGCCGAAGCGCACCGGCGCAATGCTTACAACACCTATCTGCTGATGGAGAGGGAATCGCTCGGGCAGTGAGTATTCGGGCGGTGATGGGAGTTTTCACCTTAGCTCGCCGACTGGTCGCACTGTCCAGCTTGCCCGCCTACGCCGAAGCGCACCGGCGCAATAACGATCCGCGCGGGCAGAACTCAGGCCGCCACCAGCACTGACACCAAACCCGCCGCATGATTCGCCGCCTTGGGGCGAATCACGATCTCCACGTCGCGGTCGAGCAAGGTAATGAAGTGCAGCAGGCGTTCGGACGAAAAGCGGTTGAGCTTGTAGTTGCGCAGTTCGGAAATGTGCGGCTGTGGAATGCCGAAAATCTCGGCGACGGCGGTCTGGGTGAGCTTGCGCTCCTTGATCAGATCGTTGATGCGCAGTGCCAGTTGCGTGCGCAGCTTGCGCTCATCGGAGTCGGCAAAGCCGAGGTCTTTGAACACGTCGCCCGTGCCTGCATCCACCAATTCAGTCTTCTTTGCCATAGCGCACCTCATAGTCATTACGAGCCAACTTCAATCGTTCATGGATCTGGTCGATGTCGGTCTTGGCGGTACGGCTGCCGGAAGGCGATTTCTTCTGGAAACAATGCAGTACATACACCGCTTTCGCGAACCGCACCGTGTAGGCCACTCGATAGGTGTCGCCACGATGATCCTCGACCAACTCAAACACGCCCGGCCCCTCGCCCTTCCACGGTTTTGCCGCTGGCGGCTGGCCGCCTAACTGCACAACGCCCAGGCCATAGCCAAAATCACCAACCACGTCGCCGGGGAAATCCAGCAGATCGCGCTTGGCGGAACCAACCCAGTGCAGCGGACGTTCTTGGCGGGATGAGGAATTCATGGGCAAAGTATACCGTATTAGGTATTTTCAGAGAACCGGGGCGCAGGCGTTGGACGATGCTATTTTTCTTGATTCCGCCGCGAAACCAAGTAGCGACATTACCTTGCACGCCGCCCTCAATCCCCCTCCACCTCCAGATCGGGAATGTGCTGGAAGGCGATGCGCATTGGCGCGGCGGCGAGGGCTTGGTGGGCGCCGCCGAAGTAGAGGGCGTTCTTGCCGTAGCGTTGGTTGATGGCGTCGATGGCGCGGTTGAGTTGGTCGTGGGCTGCGCGGGTGTGGCCGCTGTCTTCGGCGAAGAGTGTGCGCGTCTGGTGCGCGCGGGCGTCGAGGCCGCCGAGGGCAACGCCGACGGCGAGGATTTGCGTCTTGCGCCGGGGACGTTGGCGCCAGAGGGCGTCGAGGGCGTGGAGGAAAACGATGGTGTCGTCGCTGCGGTCGATGCGCTGGTCGGCGCGCCAGACCTGATTGTCGCGCCAGGTGAGGCGCGCGTGGACGTTGCCGGCGATCAGCGCGTAGCTGCGCAGGCGCGTCGCGGCTTTTTGCAGCAGCCGGTGCAGTACGGAGTAGGCGGCGGCTTCGTCGCGCATGTCGGGCGGCAGGACGTGGGAATGACTGACCGAGGCGCGCTGCGTTTCGCCGCGCGCGACTTCCGCGCCGCGCAGCTTGGCGTGCATGCGTTCGCCTTCGATGCTGCCCCAGGCGGCGCGCAGGCTGGCGGCGTTGGCGGCGCAGAGCTGCTCGACCGTGACGATGCCGTGCCGCGAGAGCCGAGTTTCCATGGCGCGGCCGATGCCGGTGATGTCGGGCAATTTGAGCTTGTGCAGCACCTGCGGCAGCTCGGCGGCGTCGATCACCGTGCAGCCGTCGGGTTTTTGCATGTTCGAGGCGAGCTTGGCGAGGAAGGTGTTGGGGGCGATGCCGATGGAACTGCGCATGCAGACGCCGCCGACGGCGATTAAGGTGCGCTTGATCTGCGCGGCGAGCGCCAGCGCCTGGTCGCGTTGCCGCTCGCTGCCCATGAGCGGGCAGACCATCTCGTCGATGGAGAGCACCTGGCCGACCGGCGTGCAGGATTCGACGGCGGCAACCAGCTTGTGGTGCATTTCGACATAGAGCGGCGGCCGCGCTTCGACAAGGACGATGCCGGGACAGAGCTTCCTCGCCTCGTAGGCCGGCGTGCCGGTCTTTACGCCGAATGCCTTCGCTTCGTAGCTCGCGGCGATGCAGCAGGTGGTTTCGGCCAGCACCGGCAACACGCCCACCGGCCGGCCGCGCAACTCCGGGCGCAACTGCTGCTCGACCGAGGCGAAGTAGGAATTGAAGTCGACGTAGAGGGCGCGCAAAGGCGTGCCGGGGGGGATACACTCGTCCATGGCTCATTCATTATAGTGTCCAAATGAACACCAGACAATTTTTCCCGTCCAGATTGCCGAACGTCGGCACCACCATCTTCACCGTGATGTCGCGCCTCGCCGCCGAGCATGGCGCGATCAACCTGTCCCAGGGCTTTCCCGATTTCGCGCCGCCGCCGCTGTTGCTGGAGCGGGCGACGCACCACATGCAGACGGGGGCGAATCAATATCCGCCGATGGCGGGCGTGTTGCCGCTGCGGCAGGCCATCGCGGCGAAGGCCGCCGCGCTCTACGGCGCGCACTACGATGTGGAGAGCGAGATCACGGTGACGGCGGGAGCGACGCAGGCGATCTTCACCGCCATCGCCGCCTGCGTGCGGCCGGGCGACGAGGTGATCGTCTTCGCGCCGGTGTACGACAGCTACCTCCCGGCCATCGAATTGCAGGGCGGCACGGCGCGCGTGCTGAATCTCGCGCCGCCGGGTTTCCGCCCCGACTGGGATGCGGTGGCCGCCGCGATCAACCCGCGCACGCGCCTGATCGTGCTGAACACGCCGCACAATCCGACCGGCACGCTGTGGACAGCCGATGACATGGCGGCGCTTTCCCGTCTGGTGCAGGACACCGACATCGTGCTGCTGGGCGACGAGGTGTACGAGCACATCGTCTTCGCCGACGGCCCGACGGCGGGGCGGCACGAGAGCCTGGCGCGCTATCCGGACCTGCGCGCGCGCAGCTTCGTCGTGTCGAGCTTCGGCAAGACCTATCACATCACCGGCTGGAAGATCGCCTACTGCCTTGCCCCGGCGGCGCTGACGGCCGAGTTCCGCAAGGTGCATCAGTTCAATGTATTCACCGTGCATCATCCGTCACAGCTCGCGCTGGCCGATTTCATGGGCGCCGCGCCGGAGTTCGCCGCCGGGCTGGCGGCGTTCTATCGCGCCAAACGCGATTTCTTCCGCCAGCAACTGGCGGGTTCGCGCTTCGACTTGCTGCCCTCCGACGGCACCTACTTCCAGCTCGCGCGCTACGAGCGCATCAATGCCATGCCCGACATGGAGTTCGTGCGCTGGCTGACGCTGGAAAAAGGTGTGGCGGCGATTCCGGTGTCGGCTTTCATGCCGGACGGCACGGATCATGGCCTGATCCGCTTCTGCTTCGCCAAGAACGAGGCAACGCTGGCGGCGGCGGGGGAAAAGCTCAGGGCAGTGTGAGCGTCAGGCGGGCGCCGCCCGTCGTCGGGTTGGCGAGTTCGACTTGCCCGTGGCGCCCGTTGGGCGTCGCGTGGCGTGCCGCAATCAGGCGGGCGAAGGCGATGCCCAGCCCGGTGCCGCTTTGCGACGTGACGGCGTCCGCCCCGGCCAGCAGGGTTTCCGGAAAACCGGGGCCGTCGTCGGCGATGCTGAAACGGATGCCGCCTTCCGGCGGTGCGTCGAGGGCGAGCGCGACGCGCGTGGCGGCGTGGCGCTGGGCATTGCGCAGGGCGTCGAGCAGGGCCAGCTTGACGAGATAGGCATCGAAGGCCCAGGCGCCGAGCGTCAAGGCGGCGCTGCGGTCGACGGCCAGCGCGATGCCGGCGGGCGACGGCCCGAGTTCGGCCAGCAAATCGTCGATGAAATCGGCCAGATCGTGGTCGTCGATGGCGAGCCGCAATGCGCCGTTCTGCGCGCGGTAGAGCGTCAGCAATTCGGTGAGCTGGGTGGCGATGCGGCTCACGCTGGCGCGAGCGGTGCGAAAGTCGGCGGCGGCGGGACGGTGGTGTGCGGCGGCGGCGAGCTGGGTGTCGAGCGCCATCAGCGCGTTCTTGGCGTCGTGGATGGCGGCGGCCACCAGCGGGTCGATGGGGGCGTCCATCATCCCTCCAGCGGCGGGGCGTCGACGGGCGCTACTTTGCGGTAATACGCTTCCACCTCGGCCAGCTTGGGATGGGCCGGGTTGATGCGGCGCGCCTGCGCGATGTAGCGGCGCGCCTGGTCCAGGCGTGCGGCGGTGGGGCCATTGCGATGCACATGCATCAGGAGCGCCAGCGCGGCATTGACGGCGATCTGGCAGTTGTTGGCCAGCCGGTCGGCGGCTTCCGTCAGCATGGCGATGGCCTGTTCGAGCTGCCCGGATTTGGCCAGCGCGACCGCGTCGTTGTTGAGGCGGATCATGCGTTGCCTGGTGGCGTCGAGGAACATCGCGCCTTCGTCTTCGAGGCCGGCGTTGGCGAAAACCGCCTGCGCCTGGGAGAGTACGGCGGCATTCTCGTCGTGGTCTTCGGCGATGGCCTGGATGATCTGCTTGGCGTCGTCCTGGCGACCGCCGGCAAAACAGGCCTGGGCGACTTCGAGGGCGGCTTGCGGATCGAGCTGGTTCGCCTGCTGGATGCGCAGCGCGCGTTCCAGCGCTTCCTTGGCGGCATCCGCGTTGCCCGCCTTGGCATGTACTTGGCATTCGAGGGCGGCCTGACGTGCCTTCAGTTCCGCCGTGTTGGCAAAGTGCACGCCCATCTCTTTCACGGTGCCGAGCGCTTCCTTGGTCTTGCCCTGCTCCGTGTAACTCCGGGCCAGACCGGCGTAGTCGTCGTGGTTCTTGAAGAAACCGCTGCGGTCCTTTTCCACGGTACGGCGAAACGCCGTTTCGGCGCAGGCGAAGTCGCGGTTCTCCAGCGCCAGGGTGCCGAGTTCGCGGTTGCGCTGGGTGGAGGGGGAAACCTTGAGCGCGCGCTCCACCAGAGCTTGCGCCGCCACCTTGTCGGTCTTTGCGACGATGTGCGCCAGCGCGTCGTAGGCGGCCAGGTAATTGGGATAGGCGACGAGCGCCCGTTCGAGATGGTCTTTGGCTTCCGCCGCGTCGCCGACGGCGGCGAGCACGCGCGCCCGACCGACTTCCGCCCACGGGGTGGAGCGTTGCTGGAGCACGCTCGCGTAGAGCGCCAAAGCCGCGTCGAGGCGGGTGGCGGCCAGCAGCAGCTCGCCTTTGATCCGCAGTACGTCGAGTTGGTAACGGCCGCCCTGGGCCAGCAGTTCGTCGCAGGCGGACAGCGCCTTTTCCCTGTCCTTGTCCTTGCCGGGGCCCATGTGGCGGTAGACCGGCTTGAGTGCTTCCTTCTTGTTGAGGATGCGCCCCAGCCGCGCGCCAAGTTGCTCGGAGGTGAAGGGTTTGAGCAGATAGTCGTCGGGCGCGTATTCGGCGGCGGTGGCGACCTGCTCGTAGCCGGTTTCGCCGGTCACCATCAGAAACGCCGTGTCGAGCGGCAGCAATTGCTTCCGGCGCACCAGTTCGAGGAACTGCTGGCCGTCGGTGCCCTGGCCGAGGTTGTAGTCGCAGACGATCAGGTCGTAACGGCCGGCGGCAAGGCGGTCGATGGCTTCCTTGACGCTGCGCGCCTGGTCGCAATGCTCCAGACCGGCACTGGCAAGCTGGAGACGCATGGAACTGCGCATCTCCGGCATGTCGTCGATGAGTAAACCGATCTTTTCGTGCAGGTCCATGAGTGTTTGACGGATGTTCAGCGGCTGATCGGCCGGTAGCGGATGCGTTTCGGTTTGGCGCCTTCCTCGCCGAGGCGCTTCCTCTTGTCTTCCTCGTATTCCTGATAGTTGCCAGCGAAGAAGTTCCACTGCGAGTCGCCTTCGCAGGCGAGGATGTGGGTGCAGATGCGGTCGAGGAACCAGCGGTCGTGCGAGATCACCAGCACGCAGCCGGCGAATTCCAGCAGGGCGTCTTCCAGCGCGCGCAGGGTTTCGACGTCGAGGTCGTTCGACGGTTCGTCGAGCAGCAGCACGTTGCCGCCGGCGATCAAGGTCTTGGCCAGATGCAGGCGGCCGCGTTCGCCGCCGGAGAGGTTGCCGACCTGCTTGCCCTGATCGCCGCCCTTGAAGTTGAAGCGGCCGATGTAGGCGCGGCTGGGCGTCTCGAAGCGGCCGACGGTGAGAATGTCCGAGCCGCCGGAGATTTCCTCGAAAACGGTCTTCGTGCCGTCCAGAGCGTCGCGCGACTGGTCCACATAGGCCAGTTTCACCGTGCCGCCAACGCCGACTTTGCCGCTGTCGGGCTGTTCCTGGCCGGTGATCATGCGGAACAGCGTGGACTTGCCGGCGCCGTTCGGGCCGATGATGCCGACGATGGCGCCGGGCGGGATGCTGAATGAGAGATTGTCGATCAACAGGCGCTCGCCGTAGGCCTTGCTCACGCCTTCGAAATTGATGACTTCGTTGCCGAGACGTTCGCCGGGCGGAATGAAGATTTCCTGCGTTTCGTTGCGCTTCTGGTGTTCGGTGCTCGACAGTTCCTCGAAGCGGGCGATGCGCGCCTTCGACTTGGCCTGGCGCGCCTTCGGGTTGCTGCGCACCCACTCCAATTCCTGTTTCATCGCCTTCATGTGAGCGTCGACCTGCTTCTGCTCGGTCTCCAGCCGCGCTTCCTTCTGCTCCAGCCAGGAGGAATAGTTGCCCTTCCACGGAATGCCGTGGCCGCGGTCGAGTTCGAGAATCCACTCGGCGGCGTTGTCGAGGAAGTAGCGGTCGTGGGTGACGGCGACGACGGTGCCGGGGAAGCGCACGAGGAACTGTTCGAGCCAGTCGACCGATTCGGCGTCGAGGTGGTTGGTCGGCTCGTCGAGCAGCAGCATGTCGGGGCGCGAGAGCAGCAGGCGGCACAGCGCGACGCGGCGCTTCTCGCCGCCGGACAGGTGTTCGATCTTCGCGTCCCAGGGCGGCAGGCGCAGCGCGTCGGCGGCGATCTCGAACTGCGTTTCGCTGTCGGCGCCGGCGGCGGCGATGATGGCCTCGTATTTCGCCTGCTCCTCGGCGAGCTTGTCGAAGTCGGCATCGGGTTCGGCGTAGGCGGCGTAGATCTCCTCCAGCTTCTGCTTGGCTTCGAGCACTTCGCCCAGGCCGGCTTCGACTTCCTCGCGCACGGTTTTGGCGGGATCGAGCTGCGGCTCCTGCGGCAGGTAGCCGATGGAGATGCCGGCCAGGTGCTGCACCTCGCCGTCGTATTCCTTGTCGGCACCGGCCATGATGCGCAGCACGGTGGACTTGCCCGAGCCGTTCAGGCCGAGCAGGCCGATCTTGGCGCCGGGGAAAAAGGACAGGGAAATGTCCTTGATGATCTGGCGCTTGGGGGGAACGATCTTGCTCACGCGGAGCATCGACATGACGTATTGGGCCACGGTGTATTCCTTGGTTAGAAACCGGTGAAAAGAAAATCGATAGCGGCGAGGATTTCCTCGTGCTGGGCGGAAAGGTTGGCGACGGGATGCTTGAGAGCGAGGCGTGGAATGGCGGCCAGGTCCTGCGTCAGCAACACCAGCACCGTCCCGTCGATGCTGACATCCGGATTGAGGCGCAAGATACGCGAACGATCAATGCTTTCCGGTTTCGCTAGTGGGGCGATGATCGTCGACGGCAGATCGTCGAGCAGCCTGCTTTGCAAATCGACGACATAGGGGCGCGATTTGGCGGTTCGCGCGTCGCGATTGAGATAGACGTCGAGGTAGGGCATCAGTCGTCGCCGCGCATGAAAGTGCGATAGCTGTCGGAGAGCAAGCCTTCCCGTTCGACCAGACGGCTGTAGGCGGCGATTGCCTCCCGGTTCTGCTCGCGCCACTCGTCTTCGCGGCGTTTCTTCAACTCGGCGGCGAGCGCGGTTTCCAGCGTCTGTGACAGGTTGATCTTGTAGGCGCGCGCCTCTTCGAGCAGGTCAGCGCGCACGCTGAGATTGGCGGATTTCTTGGCGGCGGACATGGCAACTCCCGAATGGGTAATGCGCGAAGTCTATGCGCATCGCTGATGCGCGTCAAAGCGGCGGATGAAGAAAAGTCGGCACTGGCGGGACGGCGAGGATTAGTTGGAAAGAGCCATTTGACAAGCTAACTGGGCGTATCTGAGAAACCAACAGTTTCACTATAGGAATTGGTATGGTCAAGGCTTAGTCTTCGGAGTCACGTTCAGCAAAAGTAGGGCTTACTGGACGCCGACCGAAGAAGTCATTCATCACTGGAACCCTATCAAGTTCGGGCTTCGAGAATATCTCGTTCAACTGGGACTCAAGATGCCTGATCCGGCCTGCTATATGGGTCCGAACTTGAGACAGGTTGCCTTGATAACCACCGGCTTTGAGGCAAATGTAATCTGTCGGCCAGTCCAGTGTGGTTTCAATAGGAGTGCTCGGAAGCGAAGGTTCTGATCTTAGAGTGCCAGGGCGCAATACACAGTGCCATGCGACAACCTTCGGTAACAATTGCGCGCCGGTAAGCCAAGTGAGTTCGCCTAATGCTGCCCCACCACCTTTGGCTACGACTAGCTCTGATTTCGAGACCAAATGATCATTGACGTTTCTCAAGTCTCTAAATGTCTGTAGCACATCGCGTAAAGGCTGAACTTCGTCGGCGGCTTTTGAGCGAGTCATGCCCGGAAATTCCAAGTACAACTGACGAAACCTATCGATCACATCTACTACCGCCCAAGCATCCAGGAAAAGACCTGCACTAACTAGTGGCAAGTCTGTTGCTTGTGGTGGGTCAAGTGCAGCCCGCGTTAGCCCAGCGCGTAGCCTGCCGAAGCCAACGTCCAGTATTTCTATGGCATGTCGTATGCCGTCAAGAAACACAGCCTGCTTCGGCTTGACGATAACCGGGATGCGCCGCAGTGGAGAATCACGGCCGAGCAGAATGTGCTCATCCCCAGATACTGGTGAAAACCATTGGTTTGATTGGTTGGGCATCGGGCATTCTGTCTTGGGGATCTTCCACGAATTTCTGCTTTCGCGTTTGATCTATTTCGCCAGTTTAATAGTCGCAATCAGAATGATCCAGCCGTCCGAATGACGGTTTTACACTGCGGGCATACAGCAGCATTTGGCCGAATGCGGTAGTTCAAGTCGTTCACCCCAGCAGGTCGCTCCGGCCGACACCCGGCGGTTGCGTTTAGTTGCTGCTGACGCTGTCGCAGTTCAATGAACGCCGCCCTACCAGCCCCACAAAAGGGGTTCCCTTCGGTCACGCCGACTTTCAATCGGGTTCGATGCGCGCGATCAGCGCGCCCTCGTTCACCGTGTCGTTCTCGCTCACGCAGACTGCGACGACGGTGCCGGCATGGGGGCTTTGGATGTCGAGCGCGACCTTGCCTGTTTCCAGGGAGATGAGGTTGTCGTCGTAGCGGACGACGTCGCCCGGCTTGACGTGGACTTCGAGCACCAGCACTTCCCCCTGGCCGCAGTTGCCGCAGGTCTCCCAGCACTCGGGAAAGCGCGGCAGGCGCACCTCCCGCGCCATCAGGTCTCGACCATCTTGCGGATCACGTTGTTGAAGGGGCCGATCCACTCGGTGGCGAACTGGTTGTCGCAGGCATTGATTTCGGCGATGGCGCGCACCAGGGAGCGCGTCTGGCCGCGATGGCTGTGCTTGAGCGTGACGGCCTCGAAGGCGTCGACGATGGCGAGGATCTTCGCGCCGGGGCAGATATCGGCCGTCGCGAGCCGGTCCGGGTAGCCGCAACCGTCGGGCATTTCGTGGTGCTGGGCGACCATCTGCGCCGCCTCGGCCCAGCCGGGCATGCGCTGGAGCAGTCCGGCGGCATGGCGGGGATGTTCCTGCAACTGGCGCTTGTCTTCGTCGCTGAGCTTGCCGACCTTGAGCCAGACCGATTCGGGCGCGAACATCATGCCGACATCGTGCAGGTAGACGGCGGCTTCAAGCTGGGCGGCATCTACCGGCGCGGCGGCGCCGGCATTGGTGTCCAGCGCCAGCCGCAGGATGCGGTCGGTGCGGCCCTTGAACAGCGGCGAGCGCGATTCGAACTGGAGCGCCAGGCCGCGAAAGAAACGCAGGTCGGCGGCCAGGTCTTCCGACGCCGGCGCGAGGGTCGCCATCACGTTCGGCATACCTTCGTTGCTGGTGTGGACCGGCTTGAATCCGGTCACGGCTTCGATGGTGCGGGCCGCACGCATGGACATCTCTTCCGGTCGGGCGGCGGCCATGCCTTCCATGCCGCCGACCAACTCGGGCAACTTCAGGTGGCTGGCCGAGCGTCCGCCGCTCAAGGCTTCCATGGTCAGATCGAGGCGGTCGAGGGCCAGCAGCGTGACCTCGGCGAGCAGGTTGGAAAACGCGATCTCGCCCTCGCGGCAGCGCGACAGCAGCGATTCGATGGGGTGGCAGATCGCCACGCCGACATCGACCTTGCAGATGGCGGCATCGCCCTTGATGGTGTGCAGGGAGCGGAACAGGCGGGCGATCAGCGCCCGGTCGGTCGGCTCCTTGCGCAGTGCGGCAATGTCGCGCTCGATGCCGGGCACCAGATCCTCCAGGTCTTCGATGAATTCTTGCAGGCTTTCCCCGTCGATAACGCGGGGTTGCAGGAGAGCGATCAGGTCGGCCATAGGGGTTCCATCTCAATGGGAAACAGGTGGCGCGAAGCTATCACAAGACGCCTGTGGCGTGTCGGCGTGCGTGACCGGATGCGGCGGCCGCTGCAACGAATTGAAACAGTCTGGCGGGATGGCCCATGGTCAGGCTGGGTTAAAATGGGCCATCAAATTTGCAATGGCGATGGACATGGACATGGACATGCGGAAACAGAGACTGCAACGGCGCGTCGGCGCGCGCGGCTTCACCTTGATCGAATTGCTGATCGTCATGGTCATTCTGGGCTTGCTGTCGGCGCTGGTCGGCCCGCGCTTGTTCGGCCATGTCGCCGCGTCGAAGACCAAGGCGGCCAAGACCCAGATCGAGTTGTTCGGTTCGGCCCTCGATATGTATCGCCTGGATGCCGGGCGTTATCCCACCACCGACGACGGCTTGAAGCTGCTCTGGGAAAAGCCGTCCGACGACGGCAAGGCCGCAAACTGGCGCGGCCCCTATCTCAAGAAGAAGGTCGACAAGGATCCCTGGGGCAATCCCTATACCTATGTTTTCCCCGGACAACACGGCGAGTACGACCTGTCCTCGCTGGGCGGGGACGGCCAGCCCGGCGGCGAGGGCGAGAACGCCGATATCAATAGCTGGGAGTAAGCCCCAGCAGTGGCCTTGCCCGTGATCGCCACCCCGAACGGGCAATCCGCAAGATCGCGCGCAGGCCTCGGCGGCTTTACGCTGATCGAGTTGCTGGTGGTGGTCGCGGTCATCGTGATTGCGGTTGCCATCGTCGCGCCCTCGGTCGGGCGGCTGACGCAGAAGCCGCAGACGCCCGTCGGCGCAAACCAGTTCGTCGATATCCTGGCGCGGCTGCGTGATCGTGCGGCCACCCAACGCGTGAACTTTCGCGGCTTCGTCAATTTCGATACTCGGCGCTTGGAAGACGCCGGCGGACAGGTTTTCTTCCAGTTTCCAGACGACACCGAGATTGTGCCGACCGATCCGACCATCTTCGCGCTGGCGAACGCCGGTATGGATAATCCGGCCGACCAGAGCAAACGCTTGGCCTGCGTCTTTCGTTCCGACGGCAGCGGTTGCCCGCTGGACTTGCGCTGGACCGACACTGCGTCGCAATGGCAGATCCTGGTCGACCCGGTGACCGGCAGGGTGCGCTTGCGCCGCTTTGGCGCGGTCGCTGCCGCCGAATAGTCCGCTTGTCAAAGGCTAACTAAAGTGTAGTTGGATGCTAGCCGGATGGTAGGATGCGGCCGAGACCAGCCCTCCCACCATGAAAGTCAAGACCCTCGCCGACATCCTGACGCCCGCCGTGGTCACTTTCTCTCCCGCTGCGCCATTGGCGTCGGTGTTGGAGGCCATGGAGCAACAGCGCATCAGCAGTATTGTTGCGGTCGATGCGGACCGCCGTCCGCTGGGCGTATTGACCGAGCGCGATGTCCTGGCGATGTTCGCCAGCGGTACGTCGCTGGTGGCTGCCAGCCTCGCCGATGCCATGTCGGCGCCGGCGTATTGCGCTCCGGTCGGCACTGATTACCGCGAGGCCTATTACCGCATGGCCGAACGGCAGATACGTCACCTGGTCGCGGTGGATGAGGCCGGTGTGTTGGTCGGCATCGTCTCCGAAGCCGACTTTCTCCATCACCTGGGCGAGGAGTATCTGGTCGAGGTGAAAACGGTGGCCTCGGCGATGGACCGCGACGTGGTCGGTCTCGATGCCAAGCGCTCGCTGGGCGAGGCTCTGGCGCTCATGGCCGAGCGCAAGAGCGACTACGTCGTCGTGCTTGCGGCCGACAGTCGGGAGCCGGTCGGCGTGCTGACCGAACGCGATGTGGTGCGTCTTGCGCGCGCGGCTTCCGATCAAGCCGCGCCACTGGAGTCCTTGATGACGCCACTGGTGCACAGCATCGCGCCGGAGGCGCCGGTGCAGCAGGCCTCGTTACGCATGCGCCAACTGGCAGTGCGACGCTTGTTGGTGAAGAGCGAGCAGCAAGGCGTCGTCGGGGTCATCACCCGTCACGATATTGTCAAGGCGCTACAGGGCGGCTATGTCGAATACCTGAGCGAGACGCTCTCGCGCCTGCGCCGCGAGTTGGCCACTCCCGAATTGCCGCTGCTCGACTTTCACCGCCATCTGTTGCTGGGCGGCGTGCTCGACCTCATCGCCGACGGCATTTACATGGTGGATACGGCCGGCCGCTTTCTCGATGCCAACGAGCGCGGTTGTGCGGCGCTGGGCCTCAGCCATGCCGAGTTGCGCCAGCGCATGCTATGGGATGTGGCGGTCTCGGTCGACGGGCAGGAAGCTTGGGCGGCGTTTCAGCAAAACCATTCCGTCCAGGGCATGGTCCTTGAAGACCGGCATCGCCGCAAAGATGGCTCCAGTTTCCCCGTGCGGGTTCGCCTGTATGCGTCGCGGAGTGCCGACCGGCTCGTCTATCTCGGCGTGGCCAGCGACCGTTCCGAGGAGGTGGCGCTGAGCGAATCGCTGCGCGCCGGCGAGCGCTTCTACCGGCATGTGATCGACAGCACGGTCGATGGCTTCTTCATGGTCGATAACCAGCGTCGCTTTACCGAGGTGAATGACCGTCTGTGCGAACTGTTCGGTTACCCGCGCGAGGAATGGCTGGGCCGGACGCCGCTCGATTTCATCACGGAAGATAGCCGGGATGAACTCATCGCGCAGATGCGGCGCATGGAGTCGACCGATCATCGGCGCTACCAGTTGCTGGCCCGGCGCAAGGATGGCAGCACTTTCCCGATCCTGCTCAACAACACCACGCACCTCGACCCGCGCGGCGCAGTCATCGGCTCCTTCGGTTTTGTCACCGACCTGACGCCCATCGTTGCGGCGCAACGTGCCGTGACGGAGTCCGAGCGCGAATTGCGCGCCATCCTCGACGATATGCAGGATACCTATTACCGCGTCGATCTCGACGGCTTGGTCGTGCGCGCTTCGCCGTCGGCATGGCAACTGCTGGGCTACACGGCCGAAGAACTGCTCGGCCAGCGCATGGCTGACCACTATCTGGAACCCGGCGCGCGCGCCGTCTTCCTCCAGGCCTTGCAGGATAACGGCGGCCGGCTGAGCGGTTACGAGGCCCCCCTGCGCCACCGGAACGGCCAGACGGTTTGGGTTAGCACCAGTGCCCACTACGTGCGCGATGCCGATGGCAATGTGGCGGGCATCGAGGGCGTGGCGCACGACATTACGGAGCGACGGCAGGCCGAAGCGCGCATCGATTTCCTCGCCCATCACGATCCGCTCACCGAGTTGCCCAATCGCTTGCTCTTCAAGGATCGTTGCGAACGCGCCATGGCCCACGGCCAGCGCGCCGGCACGCGCACCGCGCTGTTGTTTGTCGATCTCGACCGTTTCAAGGCGGTGAACGATTCCTTCGGCCATCCGGTCGGCGACGCCTTGCTGCGCGATGCGGCCCGCCGTCTCGATGCCAGCGTGCGCGACACCGATACGGTGAGCCGGCAAGGCGGCGACGAGTTCCTCGTGGCGCTCACCGATATCCGCGACGACGAAGCCATTGCCCGCATCGCCGAAAAAATCCTGGCCGCGCTGGCCCTTCCCTTCATGATCGAGGGCAAGCACGAAGTGATGATTTCCGCGTCGATCGGCATTGCCCTCTGCCCGGACGACGGCAAGGATTTCGAGACCTTGCTGCGCAAGTCCGACATTGCCATGTATCACGCCAAGGACGCCGGCCGCAATGCCTTCCGCTTCTACAACGAGCGCATGAACGTCGATTCGCACGAGCGCATGGACCTGCGCCAGCGCATCCATCGCGGCCTCGAACGCGGCGAGTTCCAGTTGCACTACCAGCCGCTGATCGATCTCGCCAGCGGCCGCATCGTCGGCGCCGAGGCCTTGTTGCGCTGGCTGTGTCCGGAGCGCGGCATGATCGCGCCGGCCTACTTCATCCCCGTCGCCGAGGAAAGCGGCCTGATCGTGCCGCTGGGCGAATGGGTGCTGCACGAGGCTTGCCGCGAACTTCGGCGCTGGCACGACGGCGGCCGGTCGGAACTCGGGATGGCCGTCAACCTCTCGGCTATCCAGTTTCGTCGCGGTGGCCTGGAGGATTCGCTACGCGCCGCGCTCGATTTGACCGGCATACCGGCGGCGGCGCTGGAACTCGAACTCACTGAGTCCATCCTGCTGCACGAGGCCGATCAGGCGCTGGCGGTGATCCGCCGCCTCAAGGCCATGGGCGTGCGCCTGGCCATCGACGATTTCGGCACCGGCTATTCGAGCCTGGCCTATCTCAAGCGCCTCGCCGTCGACAAGCTGAAGATCGACCAATCCTTCGTGCGCGACATGGCGCACGATCCCGACGACGCGGCCATCGTGCGCGCCGTCATCCAGATGGCGAAAAGCCTGAATCTCGCGGTGCTGGCCGAGGGCGTCGAAACCGCTCTGGTGGCCGATAGCCTGCGCCTGCTCGAATGCGATCTGGTGCAGGGCTACCACTTCGGCCGGCCGGTGCCGGCGGAGGAGTTCCGCCGCCTGATCGGCACGCAGGACTGATCCGCCCGCCGGTTCAGAGAATCGGCACGCCCTGTTCCTCGCCCTGCTCATACACCACGTTGGCGCGGCCGACGATGAGCGGGTCGAGCGGGCCGATGCGGTCGTGGTCCTTGTTGGCGTAAGGCAGGCGGTGCAGGATGTAGCGCATTGCGTTCAGGCGCGCGCGCTTCTTGCAATCCGACTTGATGACGGTCCAGGGTGCGTCGGCGGTGTCGGTGTAGAAGAACATCGCCTCCTTGGCCTTGGTGTAGCTGTCCCACTTGTCGAGCGAAGCCAGGTCGATGGGCGAGAGCTTCCACTGCTTGAGCGGATGCACCTTGCGCTCCTTGAAGCGGCGGCGCTGCTCGTCGCGCGACACCGAGAACCAGAACTTGAGCAGATGGGTGCCGTTCCGCACCATCATGCGCTCGAACTCCGGTGCCTGGCGCATGAACTCCTGATATTCGGCGTCGGTGCAGAAGCCCATGACGCGCTCGACGCCGGCGCGGTTGTACCACGAGCGGTCGAACAGCACGATCTCGCCGGCGGAGGGCAGATGTTGCACATAGCGCTGGAAATACCACTGGCCGCGTTCGAGTTCCGAGGGTTTTTCCAAAGCGACGACGCGCGCCCCCCGTGGATTGACGTGTTCCATGAAACGCTTGATCGTGCCGCCCTTGCCGGCGGCGTCGCGGCCCTCGAAAAGAATGACGACGCGCTGGCCGGTTTCCTTCACCCAGGCCTGCAACTTCAGCAATTCGACTTGTAGGCGGTATTTCTGCCGTTCGTAATTGCGGCGCGTCATCAGGTTCTTGTACGGGTAGCCGCCGTCGCGCCACTTCGCCGCCAACTCGTGGTCGGGATTGATGCCGGTCTGGTCGATGGCCAGTTGCTGCTCCTTGAGCAGGCCGCGCAACAGACCGCGCGCCTCCTCCGGCGTCGTACCGGAAACGATGTCGCGCAAGGCCGCGAGACGCGCCTGCTGGGCGGCGTCGACGGCCTGGCCGACGACATTCGCTTCGATTTGCAGCGGCGAGCCGGTCGGGCCGATATCGCCCGCGCTGGCGGGGCGGGGCTTGGCCGGCGCACGGCGCGGCGCGCGCGGCTTGGCGGCGGTGGTTGCGGCGGTCTTGGGGGCGGGTGTCTTTGGCGTGGTCATGGCGCGCTTCCTAGGAAAACAAATCGTCGAGAGGGTTGCGTTGTCGCGGCTTGGAAGACTCGGCGCTGGCGAGACGGCGCGGCGTCAGTTCTTCCTGGATATTGTCGAGGTAATAGCTCCACGGCGAGGCCGATGCGGAGAAGCGGCGCCACATTTCGAGCGTGATCCGGTCGTATTCGAGCAATTCGCCGTTGTCGAGTTCGATGCGCAGGCAGTGCGCCTTCTCGTCGTAGCCGATGGCGCGCAGCCGGCCGGAGCTGATCTTCTTCATCTCCATCTACGGGTGCATCCCAGAACTGTCATCCTCTTTGGCTTCGGCCTCGGCGCGGCCTTGCTTCTCGCGCAGGCGGACGTTCTTGTCCTCGTTGGCGAAAACGAAACGGCCGGCCAACACGCAACCCTTCATGCCCGGATCGCAAGGCAGATGGTTGATCTTCGTGCAGGTATCGTTGACTTCGTGGGGACAACCCCAGCCGCCGGCCATGATGCGAGTTCTGTGCAAAGGAGGCGAAAGCTTACCATGGCTATGTGCGGCGCCAGATGGATAGAGTGAAGGCCGGATAAGTTCGTCATGGCCGTCACGCAGCCAATTGCTGCACCCGATCCAGCGTGGCCGCCAGCCCCGAACGGGCTTCTTCCAAATCGTAATCCGCCTGCAAGCCCATCCAGAACGATGCGGAGGTGCCAAAGGTTCTGGCGAGCCGCAAGGCCGTGTCAGCGGTGTTGGCGCGCTTGCCGAGGACGATCTCGTTGATGCGGCGCGGCGGCACGCCAATGGCGCGGGCGAGCGCGTTCTGGCTGACGCCCAGCGGCAACAGGAACTCTTCCAGCAACACTTCGCCGGGGTGGATGTTGGGCAGTTTCTTCATGACGGGCCTCCGTCAGTGGTAATCGACAATTTCAACCGCCGTCGCGCCGCTTGCGCTCCAGACGAAGCAGATGCGCCACTGGTCGTTGATGCGGATACTGTGCTGCCCCTTGCGATCACCCTTGAGCGCTTCCAGCCGGTTACAGCAGTTTATGGACTCAATCACGCTTCACGCCTTGAACCGCGCCATTAGCCGCCCGCCGAACAGATTGAACGCCAACCCACACATCAGCAGCGCGCCGCCGACGAAGTGGCTGGCTTGCGGGCGTTCGTCGTATACCAGCCAGCCGGCGGCGAGGCCGATGACGGGGACGAGCAGGCTGAAGGGCGCGACCTGGTTGGCGGGATAGCGGGAGAACAGGCGGGTCCAAAGGCCGTAGCCGAGCAGGGTGGCGGCCCAGGCGAGGTAGGCGACGGCGGCGGCGGCGCGCGGGCTGAAATTTTCCAGGGCGGCGGCGATAGCCGCCGGGCCCTCGATGAAGTACGACAGGGCGAGGAAGGGCAGCGGCGGCACCAGGCTGGCCCAGACGACGAAGGCGAGCTGGTTGATCGGCCCGTGCCGGCCGAGGGCGCGCGTGACGATGTTGCCGGCCGCCCACATCAGCGCCGCCATCACGGTGAGGGCGAAGCCAACGAGCGGCATGCTCGCGCCATGCGCGGAAGCGATCAGCGCAAGGCCGCCGCCCGCCAGCGCCAGCCCGGCGAGCTGGTGGCCGTGCCAGCCTTCCTTGAGCCAGAACGCGGCGAACACCAGGGTGAAGAAAGCCTGCGATTGCAGCACGAGCGAGGCGAGCCCGGAAGGCATGCCGAGATGGATGGCCGAGAACAGGAAGGCGAACTGCCCGACCGAAATCGTCAGGCCGTAGGCGAGATAGAAACGCAGCGGCACGCGCGGCGGGCGCAGCAGCAGGAGCGCGGGAAAAGCGGCGAGCATGAAGCGCAGCGCGCCCAGCAGCAGCGGCGGCACCTCGGCGACGCCCGCCTTGATGACGACGAAATTCGCGCCCCAGACCAGCACCACGATCAAAGCGAGGGCGAGATCGGCGGGGCGCATGGGGCGGGGGGCTACCGCCAGCGATTGATCGCGTCGCGGGTGTCCTGTGCGACCCGCCGCGCAGCGGCGGCGAAATCCTCGCCTTTGCCGGCGTAGAGGATGGCGCGCGAGGAATTGATCATCAGGCCGGTGCCGGCGGCGGTTTTGCCGGCCTTCACCGTTGCCTCGATGTCGCCGCCCTGGGCGCCGATGCCGGGGACGAGCAGCGGCAGATCGCCGACGATTTCACGCACGCGGGCGATCTCGCCGGGGAAGGTGGCGCCGACGACGAGGGCGCATTGGCCTGTCGTGTTCCAGTCTTGCGCCACCATGTGTGCGACGAGTTCATAAATCGGCGTGTTTCCAACGCCGACTTTCTGAAACTGGAGATCGCTGCCGCCGGGATTCGAAGTGCGGCACAGCAGGATCACGCCCTTGTCCGCATAGGCGAGCCAAGGCTCGACCGAGTCGCGGCCCATGTAGGGATTTACGGTGACGGCATCCGCCTGGTAGCGCTCGAAGGCTTCGATGGCGTATTGCTCCGCCGTGCTGCCGATGTCGCCGCGCTTGGCGTCGAGGATCACCGGTACGCCGGGATGCTTGGCGTGGATGTGGGCGATCAGGGCTTCGAGCTGGTCCTCGGCGCGGCGCGCGGCGAAGTAGGCGATCTGCGGCTTGAAGGCGCAGGCGAGGTCGGCCGTGGCGTCGGCGATCTCGGTGCAGAAGCGGAAGATGGCATCCGGCTGATCCTTGAGGTGGGCCGGGAACTTGGCCGGATCGGGATCAAGGCCGACGCAGAGCAGCGAGTTGTTCTGCTGCCATGCGCCAGCAAGCATCTCGCTGAACTTCATTTCCAGGCGTCTTTCAGCGTCACAGCGCGGTTGAACACTGGCTTGCCCGGCTGGGAGTCGACGCGGTCGGCGACGAAGTAGCCGTGGCGCTCGAACTGGAAGCGCTCTTCCGCTGCGGCGTCCTTCAGCGCGGGTTCGAGCTGGGCAGCGATCGTCTTTACCGAGTTCGGGTTAATGTCTTCGAGGAAATCGCGCTCGGCGCCGGGATTGGGCACCTTGAACAACCGGTCGTAGAGCCGCACGCTGGCTGCGTAGGCATGCTGCGCAGACACCCAGTGGATATTGCCCTTGACCTTGTAGGTGTCCGCGCCCGGCGTACCGGACTTGGAGTCGGCGAAGTAGTTGCAATGCACGGCGACGACATTGCCGGCGTCATCCTTGTCGCAGCCCGTGCATTCGATGACGAAGCCGTAGCGCAGGCGCACCTTGTTGCCGGGGAAGAGGCGGAAGTAGCCCTTGGGCGGCGTTTCGACGAAGTCTTCGCGCTCGATCCACAATTCTTTCGAGAACGGCACGGGGCGCTTGCCCAGCTCCGGCTTTTGCGGATGGTTGGGGGCGTGGCATTCCTCTTCCTGGCCCTCAGGATAGTTGTCGATGACGAGCTTCAAGGGATCGAGCACGGCGATGCGGCGCGGCGCGGTTTCGTTCAGCACATCGCGCTGGCATTCCTCGAAGATGCTGTAGTCGATCAGCGAATCCGATTTGGTGACACCGATCATCTCGGCGAACTTGCGGAAACCCTCGGGCGTATAGCCGCGCCGACGCGCGCCGACCAGCGTCGGCAGGCGCGGGTCGTCCCAGCCGTTCACGTGTTTCTCATCGACCAACTGGATCAGCTTGCGCTTCGACAGCACAACGTAGGTGAGGTTGAGGCGCGCGAATTCGATCTGCTGCGGCAGCGGCGTATTCACGCAGCCGTGCTCGGCGAGACGCTGCAACAGCCAGTCGTAGAACGGGCGCTGATCCTCGAATTCCAGCGTGCAGATCGAGTGGGTGATGTTCTCCAGCGCGTCCTCGATCGGATGGGCGTAGGTGTACATCGGATAGAGGCACCAAGTATCGCCGGTGTTGTGGTGCGTGGCTTTGCGGATGCGGTAGATCGCCGGGTCGCGCAGGTTGATGTTGCCGCTGGCCATGTCGATCTTTGCGCGCAGCACATGGGCGCCGTCGGCGAATTCGCCGGCCTTCATGCGGCGGAACAGGTCGAGGTTCTCCTGCGGCGTGCGTTCGCGGAAAGGCGAGCATGTCCCCGCTTGCGTCAGCGTGCCGCGATTGGCGCGCATCTCCTCGGCGCTCTGCGAATCGACGTAGGCGTGGCCGTGCTCGATCAGTTTCTCGGCGAAGTCGTACATCGACTGGAAGTAGTTCGAGGCGAAGAACTGCTTGTCCTGCCAGTCGAAGCCGAGCCAATGCACGGCGTCGATGATGGAATCGACGTATTCCTGCTCTTCCTTCTCCGGGTTGGTGTCGTCGAAGCGCAGATGGCAGGCGCCGCCGTAATCCTGGGCGAGGCCGAAATTGAGGCAGATCGACTTGGCGTGACCGAAGTGGAGATAGCCGTTCGGCTCCGGCGGAAAGCGCGTGCGGATGGCCGTGTGCTTGCCGGCCTTGAGGTCGGCGTCGATGATATTGCGGATGAAGTTGGAAGCTTTGTTTTCAGTGTCGGCCATGGTCGCCAGCGTATTGATGCAAAGCGGTAATTCTACCGTCGCGACGTAGAATGCGCCCCATGAATGCAAACGCTTTTCTCGCCATCGGCGTGGGTGCCGTCCTTGGCGCTTGGTTGCGCTATGGTTTGGGCCTCTGGCTCAACCCGTTGTTCGCCACCGTACCGCTCGGCACTCTTGCCGCCAACCTGATCGGCGGCTACCTGATCGGCGCGGCAGTGGCGCTGTTCCACCTCAACGCCGAGTTGCCGCCCGAACTCAAACTCTTCTTCGTCACCGGCTTCCTCGGCGCGCTCACCACGTTCTCCACCTTCTCCGCCGAGGTGGTACACCTGATCCAGAATGCGCGCTACGGCTGGGCGGTGGGCGCCGCCAGCCTGCACCTGTTCGGTTCCCTGGCGATGACCGGTCTGGGTATCTTCACGATTCACAAGCTGGCCCAATGAAGTTCGCGCAGTGAAATTCGATATCGAAGCCCGCCGGGCCGCGCGCCCGGTCATAACGTATGACGAGGCACTGCCGGTCAACGCCCGCCGCGCCGAGATCGCGCAGGCGATCCAGCAGCACCAGGTCGTCGTCATCTGCGGCGAGACCGGTTCGGGCAAGACAACGCAGTTGCCGAAGATTTGCCTCGAACTCGGGCGCGGTCTCAAGGGTTTGATCGGCCACACCCAGCCGCGCCGCATCGCCGCACGCGCCACGGCGAGCCGCATCGCGCAGGAGCTGAAGTCCGAGCTGGGCCGCTATGTCGGCTACAAGATTCGCTTCACCGACAAGACCACGTCGGAGAGCTACATCAAGCTGATGACCGACGGCATTCTGTTGGCCGAGACGCAGACCGATCCGCTCTTGCGCCAGTACGACACCCTCCTGATCGACGAGGCGCACGAACGCTCGCTGAACATCGACTTCCTGCTCGGCTATCTAAAGTCGGTTCTCGCAAGACGGCGCGATCTGAAGCTCATCGTCACCTCGGCGACGCTGGATGCCGAACGCTTTTCGAAGCATTTCGACAGCGCGCCGATCATCGAGGTTTCGGGCCGGCTCTATCCCATCGAGACGCGCTACCGGCCTTTCGACGAACGCAAGGACGCCGACCTGAACGACGCCATCGTCGATGCGGTGAGCGAAGCGCATCGCGAAGGTCCGGGCGATGTGCTGGTCTTCCTGCCCGGCGAGCGCGAGATTCGCGAGGCGGCGGAAGCGCTCAGAAAACACCATCCACCGGGACTCGAAGTGCTGCCGCTGTTCGCGCGCCAGACCGCGCAGGAGCAGGCGCGCGTGTTCGCGCCGCACCAGGGTCGTCGCGTGGTGCTGGCGACCAATGTCGCCGAGACTTCGCTGACGGTGCCGGGCATCCGCTATGTGGTCGATTCCGGCCTGGCGCGCGTGAAGCGCTATTCGCATCGCAGCAAGGTTGAAGCTTTGCAGGTCGAGGCCATCGCGCGCGCGGCGGCGAATCAGCGCGCCGGCCGTTGCGGCCGCGTGTCCTCGGGCATCTGCTTCCGCCTCTATGCCGAGGATGATTTCAACAAGCGCGCGCCTTATACCGATCCGGAGATTCTGCGTTCCTCGCTGGCCGGCGTGATCCTGCGCATGAAGTCGCTGCACCTCGGCGATGTCGAGGATTTCCCCTTCCTCGAAGCGCCGCTGCCGCGCATGATCGCCGACGGCTATACCCTGCTGGCCGAACTCGGTGCCATCGACGAGACGAGCAAGGAACTGACCGCCGTCGGTCAGGAATTGGCCAAACTGCCGCTCGATCCGAAGATCGGCCGCATGCTGCTGGCAGCGCGCGAACACGGTTGCCTGAAGGAGATGCTGGTCATCGCTGCTGCGCTCGGCACGCAAGACCCGCGCGACCGGCCCCAGGAGAGCGCGGCGGCGGCGGATCAGGCCCATGCGAAATGGAAGGACGAGAAATCCGAGTTCCTCTCCTACCTGAAGCTGTGGAGCGCCGCCGATGAAGTATGGAAGCATGAGACCTCGAACAAGCAGCGCCAGTGGTGTCGGCAGAACTTCGTCAACTGGCTGCGCCTGCGCGAATGGCGCGACGTGCATGGGCAGTTGATGACCTTGTGCCACGAGCACGGCTGGAAGGAGAACCAGCTTCCCGCGAATTACGACGCCATCCACAAGGCGCTGCTCACCGGTCTGCTCGGCCACCTCGGCCTGATCAACGAGGAAGACAAAAACTACTTCGGCGCGCGCGGCATCAAGTATTTCATCCATCCGGGTTCCAGTCTGGTCAAGAAGGCCGGCCGCTGGATCGTCGCGGCGGAGTTGGTCGAGACCTCGCGCCTGTTCGCCCGCTGCATTGCGAAGATCGAGCCGGAATGGCTGGAGCAGGTTGGCGCGCATCTGATCCGCCGCCACGTCTTCGAGCCGCATTGGGAAAAGGGGCCGGGCCAGGTCGTCGCCTGGGAGCGCGTCACGCTGCATGGCCTGACGCTGCACGCCAAGCGGCGCGTCAACTATGGCCCGATGGACCCGCAGTTGGCGCGCGAGCTGTTCATTCGCGGCGCGCTGGTAGAGGGCGAGGTCGGCGAAGACTGGCTGAAAAAATGGCGCTTCCTCCAGCATTACCAGAAGCTCAAGGCCGAGATCGAACGCCTGGAACACAAGTCGCGCCGTCCCGATGTGCTGGTGGATGACGCGCTGGTCTATGCTTTCTTCGACGCCGTCGTCCCGGAGGGCATTACGACGCTGGTCGCCTTCGACAAATGGCGGCGCGAGGCGGAGCAGGAAAGCCCGAAGCTGCTCTTCCTCGACAAGGAGCAGTTGATGCGCCACGAGGCGGCGGGCATCACCACCGACGCCTTTCCGTCATCCTTCGAGCATCGCGGCCAGAAGTACAAGCTCGTCTATCACCACGACCCCGGCGCGGCGGACGACGGCGTCACGCTGTTCTTGCCGCTGACCGCGCTCAACCAAGTGCCCGCGACGCGCCTCGAATGGCTGGTGCCGGGCTTGCTCAAGGAAAAGATCGTCGCGCTCTTGAAGACGCTGCCGCAGAAATACCGCCACCGTTGCCAGCCGCTCGACGCCTTCGCCGAGGGCTTTGTCGATGCCGAACATGACGGCGAAGAGGCGCTCGTCCGGGCGCTGACGCGCGCCATCGAAGAGAAAATCGCGTTAAAACTGCCGCTCGACGCGCTGCGCCCCGGCGAGCTGCGGCCGCACCTGTTCATGAATTTCCGCCTGCTTGACGAGCATGGCGGCACGCTGGGTTTCTCGCGTAACCTCGCCGAGCTGCGCGGGCAGTATGGCGATCGCGTAACGCAAGCCTTCGCCGCCGCCGATGTGCCAAAAGTCGGCCCTGGCGAGACGGCGACCGAGGCCGAGAAATCGACCGCCTGGACCTTCGGTGCGCTGCCGGAACTGCTCGAAGTCGAAGTCGCCGGCCGGCAGGTGGTCGGCTTCCCCGCGTTGGTCGATGCCGGCGACGGCGTGCGCCTCACCGCCTTTGACACGGAGGACAAGGCGCGCGCTGAACATCGCAAAGGTCTCGCACGCCTGTTCGCCCTGCAACTCAAGGCGCAGGTGCAGGGCATCGAGAAGCTGCCCGAACTGCGCGCGATGGCGATCCAATATATGGCACTAGGAACCGAGAAGGAACTGAAGGAACAACTCATCGCCGCCACGCTGGAGCGCACCTGCCTGATGGACCCGCTGCCGACGGAAGAGTCGGCGTTCGCAGCACGGCGCGACGCGGCGAAGGGGCGCATCCTGCTCGTCGCGCAGGAGATCGTGCGACTTGCCGGCGTCATCCTTGCCGAACAAATGGCGCTGCAAAAGAAACTCGCCGCCGCGCAGAAGGTATTTCCGCAAGCCTGTGCCGACATCGCCGCGCAACTGGCGGAACTCCTGCCCAAGCGCTTCATCGTCGCCACGCCCTACGAGCGTTTGCAACACTATCCGCGCTACCTCAAGGCCATCGCCCTGCGCCTCGACAAGGCGAAGAGCGACGCCGCGCGCGACACGCGCCTGCTGGCCGAATGGCGCGGCCTCGCCCAGCCCTGGGAACGCGAATGGCAGGCCATGCGCAAGGCCGGCGTGATCGACGATACCCTGCTCGAATTCCGCTGGCTGCTGGAAGAGTTGCGCGTCGCGCTGTTCGCGCAGGAATTGCGCACGCCGAGTCCGGTGTCGGTAAAACGTTTGCAGAAGATGTGGGAGGGGAGGGCAAGGTTATGAGTTTGCTTGAGATCGTGTTGCGCGCCGCGCGCGACCTGTTGCGTCCGGAATTGCTTTGGCATGCGCTCTGGCCGCCGCTCGCGGCGTTCGTACTGTGGTCGGCGGTCGCCTGGTTCGCCTGGATGCCTGCTGCCGCGTGGATCGTGTCCGCGCTGCCGGACTGGTCCTGGTTGAACTGGTTCGGTCCCTGGCTCGCGCATGTCGCGGTGTTTCTGGTCTTCGCGCCCATGGTCTATTTCACCGCGCTGCTGCTCGTCGCCGTGTTCGCCTTGCCGCGCATGATGACGTTGATCGCGCTGCGCGATTATCCCGACGTGTCGCGCCAGGGTTCGGCCAGCGCGGCGCTGTGGGGCAGCCTCGCCAACACGCTGGCGGCGGGCGCGATCTTCATCGGCGGCTGGCTGCTGACGCTGCCGTTGCTCCTGATTCCCGGCGCGCTCTTCGTCTTGCCGCTGTTCTGGGGCGCCTGGCTCAATCAGCGCGCCTTTCGTTTCGACGCCCTGGCCGAGCATGCGCAGCCGGCGGAACGTCTGGCCCTGATCGGTCGCGCGCGCGGCCGGCTGTATGCCGGTGGGCTGGCCGGCGCGCTCGTTGCGCATGTGCCGCTGGTCAACCTGCTGGCACCGGCATTCACCGCCGTGCTGTTCGTCCATCTGTGCCTCGGGGCGCTGCGCGACCTGCGCAATGAACAAGGAGTTTCGCTATGAAAGTGTTTGGCGCCATCGTCATCGGCGACGAGATCATGCGCGGCAAGCGCCAGGACAAGCATTTCGCCAAGCTGGTCGAACTGCTCGCCGCACGCGGGCTGCACTTTTCCTGGGTGCAGTATCTCGGCGACGAGCGTCCGCGCCTGGTCGAAACCCTGCGCCGCAGCTTCGCCAGCGGCGATGTCGTGTTCAGTTGCGGCGGCATCGGCGTCACGCCCGACGACCACACGCGCCAGGCCGCCGCGCTCGCGGCCGGCGTGCCGCTCGAACTCAATCCCGAGGCCGAGCGCGAGATCCGCGCGCGCATGGCCGAGATGGGGCAGCCGGTCACGCCGGCGCGGCTCGAACTCGGCACGGTGCCGCGCGGCAGCCGCATCATCCCGAATCCCTTCAACCGCATCCCCGGCTTCTCCTATGCCGACCACCACTTCCTGCCGGGTTTCCCGCAGATGGCCTGGCCGATGGCGGAATGGGTGCTCGACACCTACTACCGCGACGACTTCCGCGTCGGCGCCGAAACCGAGGCGGCGATCCTCGTCTGGGAAGGGCTGGAAGGCACGATGCTCGACCTGATGCGTGCCACCGAAGCCGAGTTTCCCGGCATCGTCGTCTTCAGCCTGCCAAGCTTCGGCAGCGAGACCATGCGGCGCCATGTCGAACTCGGCGTGCGCGGCACGCCGGAGGCGGTGGACAAGGCCATCGAGGTGTTGAAGCGCGGGGTGACGGCGCTGGGGTACCAGTACGACAGCAAGATCTGATTGAGCCGGCCGCAAGTTGGCAAAAAAAAAGCCCCGGTCAGAGACCGGGGCTGAAACGGTTCCTTTGCGGAACCGGAGGAGGAGACGTAAAACCTTTGCTGCTTAGGCGGCCTTCTTGGCCTTCGGGGCAGCGGCGCCAACGGCCTTGACGGTGGCGGTGGTCGCAGCGGCGACGTTCGCTTCGGTCATTTCGGCGACTTGCTTGGCAGCCTTGTTCATGGTTTCGTAAGCGGAGTTGGCAGCGGCGATCGCGGACTTGACGGCGGCAACTGCAACGTCGGAACCGGCGGGGGCGCTCTTGGCAGCCTTATCCAGGGCGGTGCTGACGTTCTTGTTCATTTCGGCGTACTGGCTGTCGATGATCTTGGTGAACTCGTCTTGCGTCTGGCTGGTGATTTCATAGACGCTGCGGGAGTAGGCGACGGCCTTTTCGAAAGCGGGCTGGGCCAGGGCGGTTTGCATGCCCAGCAGCTCTTGCACGTCCTTGGCGGCCAGCAGGGTCTTGGCGCTGTTCACGCTGTCTTCGAGCAGGATTCGGGCGGTGTTCAGGTTCAGGGCAGCAAGGCGCTCGGCGCTGGCGAATGCGGTGTTGGCAATGGTCAGCAGGGTCTCGACGTTGGCTTTGTTGGCGCCGGCGAATTGCTCGGGTGTTGTGTACATGGTGTTCTCCAATTAGAAAGTTTGAAAAGGTTGTGGTTCGATTCGATTCTTATGAAGCGGACGCAGGTTCCATTTCTTTCACGCTTCCCGGAGGACCTCCGATGTTGCCTGAAGCGTTATGTTGCAGTGCATCATGATTCGAATTATATGGATGCCAAATCCGAAGTCAAGCATTTTTTTGTGCGCTGCAACAAAAAATTACTCATGGGGGTATGAGCTTATATTTATCAGTTGCTTACGGATCGACGGCGGGCGCCACGCCGGTGTCGCGCCGGGTCAGGATGGTGCGGCGCACATCGCCGCACCGAGAGTGCTCAGCGTGCGGGGGCTGGCGCAGCGTTCTTGGGTTGGATCACGGCGCGGACGCGTCCTTGTTCGGAGTTCTGCGCTGCGCCGGGTACGGCAGTGACGAGGTATTGCTCGGTCTTGCCGTCGTAGGAAATGTAGTGGCCACGGACTTCATCCTGGCCGCTCTTGACTTGGGCGCGGGCAAAAAACTCGGATTTTTCGGCACGCGAGTCGTATTCGATACGTTCGGCCTTGCCATCGACGTATTCGCTCTTGCCCTCGCGTTTCTGGCGGAAGCTGGCGAGGCCGTCGGCGCCGCCGGTGGCGATGCCTTTCTGGAAGCCTTCGGCATCCTGAGTGACGACGAGGCGTTCGGCACGGATCGTCAGCGTGCCCTGGCTGAGCAGGACGTTGCCTTCGAAGACATGAACTTTTTTGGCGTCATCGACCGTTACGCGTGCCGCTTCGAGGTTGACCGGCTTGTCGCGGTCAGCGCGCTCGGCGTAGGCAGCGGTTGAGGCGAGCAGCGTGCCCAGGAGGAGTAGGGTGTTCAACTTGCGCTGGCGTGCGTTCATGATGTGTCCGGGGTCTCGGTTGGGGAGCGGTCAGCGGCGGCTTCGCGCGCCGTCGCCGCGCTGGAATATGCCACGAACCGGGCCGTCGATCACGTAGATATTCGATGCATGATTGGCGTTCAGGCCGCTGCCGTCCACTTGGCTGCGGCCCTGAACGATGGTCACGGGGGCATTCGTCTGGGCGACTTCCTCGTCCGGGAAGACATCGAGGCTCTCGGTCGTCAGCACGGTGGCGGGTCTGCCGTCGATACCGGCGCGCGTCGCCCGTACGTTGCCAAGCAGACGCACATGCTTGCCCTTGCCCAGGATGCGGGCTTCGCGTGCGTCGAGAATGCCCGGGGGCTGGTGGTGGTAGGTCAGATGGGGCGACTCGATACTGGTGCTGTCGTCGTCGGGGTAGTGGCGCATCGAGTTGGCGCGCAGGGTGTGTTGCAGCTTGCCATCGGGATCGAAACGCCGCACCTCGAAGCGCTCGACGATGTAGTCGGGATCGTGGCGCGACTTGCCGTCCACGCCGATCTCCGGCGGACGCGAGGCGAGATCCAGCCAGTATGTCAGCCCGACCAGCAATCCGGCCACCATGAGCGGGAAGAGTGTGGCGGTGGGATTGAATCTGCCGTGCACGGGGATGCTCAGGCGAGGTAGGGCGCCATGACGCGGTCCCAGTTGCCCTGGGCACGCAGAAGCAGTTCGCAGACTTCGCGCACGGCGCCGGCGCCTGCCGGTGCCTGGGCAACATAGCCGGCATGCTGCCGTACCAGTGCGTGTCCGTCCGGCACCGTGGCGGCGAAGCCGCAGGCGCGCAGCAGGGGCAGGTCGATGAGATCGTCGCCCATGTAGCCGCATTGCGCGAAGTCGAGGCCTTCGCGCGCCAGCAGTTCTGCCATGGCGGCACGCTTGTCCTCGATGCCTTGCATGACCAGTTCGATGCCGAGATTTTCGGCGCGGCGCGCGACGATGGGGGAGTTGCGGCCGGTGATGATGGCGAGCTTGACGCCGGACTTGGCCAGCAACTTGAGGCCGAGGCCGTCGCGGCTGAAGAAGGCCTTGCAATGGTCGCCCTCCGGGCTGAAGTAGAGCCGGCCGTCGGTCATCACGCCATCGATGTCAAAACCCATCAGCCGGACTTGCGCGGCGCGTTCAAGGCAATTCATACGTTATCTCCATCACAGTACCTTGGCGCGGAACAGGTCGTGCATGTTGAGGGCGCCGACCAATTGTCCCGCAGCGTCGGTCACCAGCAACTGGTTGACCTTGTGGCGTTCCATCATTTCGACGGCTTCGACGGCGAGCCGCTCGGGGGCGATGGTACGCGGCTTCGGCGTCATGATGTCGCCGACCGCGTAAGTGCGCAGGTCGCCAAGCTTTTCCAGCGCGCGGCGCAGATCGCCGTCGGTGAAGATGCCGAGCAGCACGCCCGCGTCGTCGAGTACGGCGGTCATGCCCAACCCGCCGCGCGAGATCGCCAGGAGGGCGGCGGGCACGGCGGTGGCCGGGGTCACTGTCGAAATCCTGTCGGCGGGACGCATGACATCGCGCACATGGGTCAGCAGCTTGCGCCCGAGCGCGCCGCCGGGATGCGAACGGGCGAAGTCTTCGGCGCCGAAACCGCGCGCGTCGAGCAGGGCGACGGCGAGCGCATCGCCGAGCGCCAGCGCCGCCGTGGTGCTGGCGGTGGGGGCGAGATTGAGCGGGCAGGCTTCCTCATCGACATGGGCGTCGAGGTGGATGTCGGCCTCGCGCGCCAGCGCCGAGGCCGGGTTGCCGGTAATGGCGATCAGTTTGCCGCCTTCGCGTTTCAGCAGCGGCACGATGGTGAGCAGTTCGTCGTTCTCGCCGGAGTTGGAGAGGGCAATCAGCACGTCGTCGCGGGTGATCATGCCGAGGTCGCCATGCACGGCTTCGGCGGCGTGCACAAAGTAGGCCGGCGTGCCGGTGCTGGCCATGGTGGCGGCGATCTTGCGGCCGATATGGCCCGACTTGCCGATGCCGCTGACGATGACGCGGCCGTGGCTGGCGAGGATGAGCGCTACCGCTTGCGCGAAGGCTTCATCCAGGCGTTCGGCCAGACGCGAAACCGCGTCGGCTTCGATGGCGAGAACGCGGCGTGCCATGGCGATGGCGCGTTGCGTTGCAGGGACGTGGGTCATCTGGATTTTTTCGTGCGTTCGGGTGTCCGTCGCGCCATAGGCACTCAGGGCACTCCGGTCACGGCGGGGCGGTTATGATTGAGCCAAATTATAGCAATCCGCCCGCCCCCGACCGACGAGAGCCTGACGTGTCCCTTCATCTGATCCTGCTGTTGCTGGGCGCCGCCGTGCTGGCGGTGGTGATCTGCCGCAGCCTCGGCCTGCCGCCGATACTCGGCTATCTGCTGGTCGGCGCCGCCGCCGGGCCGCATGCCTTTGCGCTCTTGCCCGACAGCGCCAGCGCGCATCGCCTGGCAGAGTTCGGTGTGGTGTTCCTGATGTTCACCATCGGTCTGGAATTCTCGCTGCCGCGTCTATTCGCCATGCAGCGCATCGTGTTCGGCCTCGGCCTTGCGCAGGTGGTGCTGACGCTTGTGGCGGTGGCGGCCGGCGCGCTGTTCTGGGGCGTGTCCTGGCAGGCGAGCGTGGCGTTGGGCGGTGCGCTGGCGATGTCGTCGACGGCGATCCTGTCGAAGCTGCTGGCGGAACGGCGCGAACTCGATGTCGCCCATGGTCGCGAGGTGATGGGCGTGCTGCTGTTCCAGGATATCGCCGTGGTGCCGCTGCTGGTGCTGATTCCCGCCCTGTCCCAGCCGGTCGACGCGCTGGCCGGCGAGTTGGGTTGGGCGATTGCCAAGGCCGCCGCGTTGCTCGCCCTGGTGCTATTCGTCGGCCAGCGCCTGATGCATGCCTGGTTCGGCCTGGTAGCGCGCCGCAAGTCGAGCGAACTGTTCATGCTCAACGTATTGTTGGTGACGCTGGGCTTCGCCACCGTGACCGAACTGGCCGGTCTGTCGCCGGCCCTCGGTGCCTTCGTTGCCGGCATGCTGATTTCCGAAACCGAATACCGCTATCAGGTCGAGGAGGACGTCAAGCCCTTCCGCGACGTGCTGCTGGGCCTGTTCTTCATTTCCACCGGCATGATGCTCGACCCGGCGGCGATCTGGCGCGACCTGGCCGGGGTGCTGGCGATGCTCGGTTTGCTGTTGGGCAGCAAGCTCGCGGTGGTCGGCCTCCTGTCGCGCCTGCTCGGGGCGAGCCCCGGCACGGCCTTGCGTTCCGGCTTGTGGCTGTGCGCAGCGGGAGAGTTCGGTTTCGTGCTGTTGGCGCGCGCCACCGATACCGGCCTGATCGAGCCCGATTTGCTCCAGCCGGTGCTGGCGGCAATGGTGTTGTCGATGATGATCGCGCCGCTCATCGTGCTTTATTCCGACCGCATTGTCCTGCGTCTGGTCGCTTCGGAATGGCTGCTGCGCTCGATGCAGATCACCCAGATCGCCGCGCACACGGTGGCGAGCGAAAAGCACGCCATCCTTTGCGGTTACGGCAAGACCGGCCAGCATCTGGCGCGCTTCCTCGAATCCGAACAGATCGGCTTCATGGCGCTCGACTTCGACCCGGAGCGCGTGCGCGAGGCTGCCAGCGCCGGCGAGCCGGTGGCCTGGGGCGATTGCACGCGGCGCGAAAACCTGCTGGCGGCGGGTATCGCGCGCGCCAGCGTGATGGTGGTGACTTTTGCCGACCTCGATACGACCTTGCGGCTGGTGCGCAATGTGCGCGAACTGCGCCCCGATCTACCCATCGTTGCGCGTTCGCGCGAGGAGGACGATGCGGAAAAGCTCTTCGACGCCGGCGTGGCGGAAGTCGTACCCGAGGCGCTCGAATCCTCCGTGATGCTGGCAACCCATGCCCTGGCGCTGGTGGGCGTGCCGATGCACCGCGTCATCCGCCGCCTGCGCGAATTGCGCGAACAGCACTACGCGCTGCTGCGCGGTTTTTTTCACGGCTCCTCGGATGGTGGCGCGCACCTGTCGGACGCCGAGCAGCCGCGCCTGCATGCCGTTACCCTGGATGCGGGCGCCTGGGCGGTGGGGCGCGACCTGGACGAGATCGACCTCGCCAAAGTCGGCGCTGGCGTGACGGCGCTGCGCCGACGGACCCAGCCGAAGCTGGCGCTCGGCAACGCCGGCCCGTTGCGTGCGGGCGATGTCATCGTCTTGCGCGGCGGTGCGGCGGCCGTGGCGGCAGGGGAAGAGCGGCTGTTGCGCGGTGCTTGAGACGCCCGAATATCCACATGAAATATGTTGCGCATCGCTATTTCCGGTGAACTGTGAATCAATGCACAGATGGCATGCCGGCATGACGTTGCCAACTCCAGTGCGACGGTAAGATTGCCGTAACAGCATTGAACAATGCGGAAATCAGCTCGGGGGGGCAACCATGAAAATTCAATCTTATGCATCGACCGGCAGCGGCGGAACGGTTCCCGCCGACATGTCGGCGGGAGCGGCAAGCGCAGCGCTGCAACCAGCGTCGCCTGACGCCGAGGCGCCAGCGGCAGCGTCAGCCACGCCGGAGCGGGTGCGCGCCGCCGTGGGTGCGATCAACAAAACCATCCAGTCCTTCGTCAGCCACCTGGAATTCTCCGTCGACCCCGATACCAAGGTGAATGTCGTCAAGGTGATCGATACGCGCACGCACGAGGTGCTGCGGCAGTTCCCGTCGGAAGAAGTGCTCTCGATCGCCAAGGCGCTTGATCAATTCAAGGGCTTGTTGCTGCGCGATCAGGCCTGAACAACCCGAAGGCTAGGTCATAAAGACTGGCAGACGGCATACAAGGTCTCGCTGTCCTCGACGTAGGCTTTGTCGCTGGCGAGGCGGGTTTTGAGTTTGGTCGCGTCGTCCGTGCCGCGTAGCTGTCCGCTGCCGGGCTTGCCATCGTCGGATTGGGCGTCGAGGGCGATGGCGATCTTGCCTGTCAGCTTGGTGGCGCAGATGACGCCGCCGACCATGCCCAGCGCACCATCCTGTACCTGTAGCACGCCGCCGCCGGCGTTGGCGGGTGGCAGGACGCTGTTTGTGTCGCCGGTGACGAAGCCGGCCAGTCTCAGGTGTTGCCAGAAGCGGCAGATTTCGCCATCGGCATCGGCGCCGGTGCAGTTCGCCACGGCATCCGCGCCGCCGGCTGTCCCGACGACACCGTCGCCATTGCCCTTTTTCGTCGCCGCTGCAGGCCAGCGGCTTTCCGCGCCATCGTCGTCGCCGGGAAGTTTCTTGTAGCGGTCTTGATAGGCGTGGACAGCGGCGCCGATGCCGTTCAGGTCGTTGGCGACATTCTTGATTTTCGCCTGGACGATGAGTTCCTGTCCCTTCAGTACCCCACCCAGCAGCAGGCCGATGATGACCAGGACGATGGCGGTTTCGACGAGGGTGAAGCCGCGTTGCTTCAAGACTGATTGTGCGCGCATTGCAATCTCCATCATGAGGTTTTCTGTCACGGCAGACGGCCGGCGGCCACCATGCGGTTGTAGACGATGTGGGGCGACAGCCAGATCAGCAGGTCGTCGAAGGCGCAGGGCGGGCTACCTTCGGCCGTGTCGCTGCAAGCGTCGGAGGCGGGAGTGGCGGGTCGTACGATCTTGGTGGTGCCCGCCAGGTTGAGCGCTTCGTCGGAAGCGGCATCTGCGGCACTGCCGCTGGCGCCGCTGTCGGCATTCACGCCCCCGTGGCCGTTGGCGCCGACCGACCAGACAACGGCGGGAATCTTATCGGCCAGCTTGCGCTGGAATTTGCTTTCCACAGTACCGGCTGTCGCGGGATTGTCGCCGCGCGTGGCGACGAAGATGTCGCCTTCGGTGTTGGCGTCGATAAGGGTAGGTTTTTCGTCTGGTGGTTGTTTGGCGTAATCGCTTGCGACGCGGTAGTGTAGGCGCCAGCCGTAAGGATCGGCGCGCGCGATGCCGAGGTCGACATGGGGCAAGTGTCCCTCGACATTGGTACAGGGGGCGGCCTGGTTCTCAAATCCGTCGTCATCGGTGTCCGGGCAAGGCAGGCGGCCTTTCGTCAGCACGAAACCCAGCAGGGCTTCGCGCGCTTCCTCCAACTGGCGTTGGGTGTCGGCGGCGAGTCGGAGTTCGCGCTGCGCGCTTAGTGGCAGCATTGCCCCGCCAAGCAGCAGGCCGACGATCAGCAGCACCACGGCGAGTTCGACCAGGCTGAAGCCGCGCGCGCGGCGGGCGAAAGTCGACGTGACGGTGGCGTTCAGGGTAACCATGTGACGAAAAAGTCGGAAATGTCGATGAGTTGGTCGTTCGCCGCCGTCCCTTGCGCGGTCGTGAAGCCCAGCCAGGCCTGATGCAGGGCGGGCGTGTAACACGGCGCATCCGCACCGCAGGATGCGTCGGGGAGATCGAAGATGGTCGGGGTGTCGCGCAGGTGGGCGGCGAAGTCGGGATAAAGCAGCGCCATCGGGCGCGTGGTGTTGCCCAGCGCGAGGATTTTTTGGGCATCGGTCGGGCTTTCCTTGAGTACCCAGGTTTCGAGCAGGTAGGTGGTGCTGTGCGCTGTGACGTCGCTGGCGGTGCGTGTAAGTTCGACACGCAGGTGGATGTCCTGGTCGACGGGCGTCTTGCTCAGGTTGGCGTCGAGTTTGTACACCCCCGCTCCCAGCGTCGGCGTGGGCGGGGCGGGCGGATTGCGCGGGGCCGGCCGGGGCGAGGCATCGGGCGGTAGCGGCCGGCCATGAACATTGTCGTCTTCGTCCGCCGGCAGTTGGCAGCCGTTGGCGCTGCAGACGCGCGGCGCGGTGCAGGGGCAGGCGCCGCCGCTGGGGATGTCCGCCGTGTCGCCCCAATAGACGATGCCGACATGGCCGCCGGTGTAGTTCGGATCCTCGCGACCGTTGGCGAGGCTGTTGCTGGCGGCCGGATTGAAGCTGCTTTGCCGCGAGATGTCGATTTCGATGCCGATCTTGGGTGGCGCGATGCCGAGGGTGACGCCGTTGCTGCCCGAGTAGCCGAGGTGTTGCCGTGCCGCGCCGCAGAAGTTGGGCGCTAGGCAGGGTTTTTTGGGGTCGTGGTCGATATGCTCGCAGTTGCTTTCGCCGTCGGCGATGACGAAGACGAAGCCTTCGCCGGTGTCGCGGATGCGGAACTTGAAGTGGGCGCGCAGGCCGGAACCGAATGCGTGTGCTTCCGGCGTCCAGGCACAGCCGAAGAAATTGCGGGCATTGGCGGTGCGCTGCGCGCTGGTGATGGAGAACAGGCGACCGAGCGTCAGGATGCGCGTCGCCGGGGAGTAGGTAGTGAGTTGTCCGCCCAGAGCATCGAGGGCGGGCGAGCGGACCTGATTCAGGCTGGCGCCGGTGGGAATGCAGCGCACGATGTCCTGGTGGGCGGCCTGAGTTGTCGATACGCGCTCGAACAGCGGCTGTCCGGCGAAGACCGTGCCGCCCGCCGCGAAGCTTTCGCGGTTGGGCGTTTCGAGGTAGTTGGCCGGATTGTTTTTCTCCTCCGCGCTGGCGCGTTGCTGGCCGGCCTCGCGCTGGCTGCCGAACAGCAAGGCCCCGACACAGGATTGGCCGTCGACGCTGGCGCCGCCGCCGGGTGCGGCGACGAAAATCATGTCCTTGTAATGCGGGTAGTAGCCGCGCGGATCGACATCCTGGCCGTAACAGGCGTCGTTGTCGGGGCCGGCGATCCTGCCGTAGGCGGCGCCGAGCGTGCCGGCGGCGATCCGGTCACGCAGACAGCCGACGATGCGGTCGAGCAGTGCGTTGATGTCGGTGCGGAAATAAGCATGTTGGCGCAGTGCGCCGAAGAGGCTGGCGCTGGTAACGGGCAGGCCGATGTCGTTGGCGAGCAGAGTGTCTCCGGCGCGGACGCGGCCGCGCGTGGCGAGGGGTTTGGGCTGGTTGCCGGTGATGCCGCTGGCCTGGCTCGCGGTATTGAAGGGCGCAGGGCCGAGCGCGGTGGCGTCGAGATAGTCGCCGGGTGTGTAGTTGCCGCCGCATTCTTCGACGCTGTCGCTGCCCGACTTGGTGCGCGCTTTGAACGCCGCGCCCGGCGCGATGACGATGGCCGCCGGGCGTTCGTGCGGCGGCAGAGCGGCGGCGACGAGCGTGCCGGCATGCAGTTCGACCAGGTCGAGTTGTCCCGGCGTGTCCCAGTTCATCGGCGCGACGCGCTGCTGGCGCTGGTGGCTGCCGGCGACGGCGTACCAGAGACACTCGCCGTCACCGTCGCGCAGCGGACCGGTGCCGAGCACGCGCCAGGGCAGGCGGCCGATGACGCTGGTGTCGAGCGCATTGCCGACGAAGTTGGCGGCATCGCAGCCTTCCTGGGCGCAGGCGACATTGTTGTTGCGCGAACTGCCGAGGTCGGGCAAGGGCAGGTAACCATAGACGCGGTCCGGTTGCCCGTCGGCGCTCTGGTCTTCGCGGTACTTGAGCGCATAGCCGATCAGGGCGTCGCGCGCCTGCGCGAGTGCGGCTTCCGTTCTGGCCTGCCGCCGCGCTTCCGCCGTGGCGCTGCCAGGCGCGTTCAAGATCAGGCCCAGGCTGCCCAGCACCAGCAGGACGAGCAGCAGCAGGAGCGCGGCGCCGCGTTGTTCATGCCTTGGCCGCCGTTCCGCCATCGCCGACTTTTACTTGATGGGCGCGCGCGGTACGCGGATCTCGCCCACGAGTCCGCCGACGGTGGTGCGCGTGGCGCGGTCGTGGGTTTCGCCGACCTTGAGCTTGACGGGTGCATCGGCGTCGATGCGTAGCGTGGCGCGGGCGGGATGTTCCCGCGCCACGGCGACGGCAATGGCGGTGCCGCGCATATTTGCGGCTTGGGCGCGACCGTTGAGCCAGACGAGCGTCTTGCCGTCCGAACGGGTAACTATCCCATCCAGCCGCAGGGTGCCGCCGGTGTCCCGGTCGGCTGCCATGAGATCGAGCTGACGTTGGCGTTCGAGCTGCTGGCGCGCTTCCGGGGTGAGGAACAGCCGGCCGAGCGGCGGATCGGCCGCCGTCGCTGCGGCGCTCGCTACGAGCACGATGAGTGCGGCTGGAGCGATCAGGTGCGGAAACCGGCTCATGGGCGTTCCTGCCAGGAGATCAGGTCGATTGCGCAGCGGGCATGCAATGTTGGGTCGATACCAGCGCCGCGTTCGAGCGTACAGGACTTGACGCTGACGAGCGCCGTCCCTTGCGCCGACAGGTCGGCCAGCAGGCCCAGCAAGTCGTTTTCGTGCAGCAAAGGCAAGTCGATCCGCAGCGTGCTGACGAGGAAAGCCAGGCCTGCGCTGCCGGACGGGCCGGCTTCAAGAGGACGGGGTGGGGCGATGGCGTAGTCGAGGCCGAGCAAATGGCGTTCGGTGCGGATGCGCTGGAGGGTGTCGATCCAGCGCGCCTGGTTTTCCGTGGCAAACCGTCCGGTAGCGGCGAGTTCGCGGTAGCGCGCGATCGTTTCGCCCAGCGTGCGGCGGTCGATGTCGGCGTGCGCCAGCTTGGCGCTGGCGGTATCGCGCTGCGCCTGGGCTTCCCGGTGCAGACGCGCGGCGGTATCGTTCCGATAGCGGAGGCTAGCCGCGACGACTGCCAACAGGACGGCGAGTACGCACAGCAGCAGGCTCCAGCGCAGCACCATGAGCTTATCGGGCAGTGAAAGAGGCGCGTAATCCATGGACCTAGAGCGAGCGTGCGAGCAGGAAGCTGAAGCCGGGCGGCGTCGCTGTGCGTTCAGCGTTGCCGCTCTTGAGCGGCCGAGCAGCTTGCGCGTCGGTTGGCGGTCGCAGCAGACGTACCGAGGTGTCGGGCGCTGCGCTCAGGTGGGCGATGAAAGCGGCGACGAGTTCGTGTTGCGCGCGCAGGTCGCCGGCCAAGGCATGCGGCAGATGGGCGTCTATCTTGGCCTGCGTCTGGGTAGCAGCGGCGGTGGTTTGGGCGGGTGCCTGCTCGACCAGATCCCAGGCGATGCGCTCGATTTCGATGTGCGGAAAGGCGTCGAGCGAGCGGCTAAGTTGGTTCAGCAAGGGCGCCGGACCGTGCGTGCGACGCAGCAATGCCTCATGACGGTCGACCTGCGCGCGCAAGTCCGCAAGGGCCAGCGGGGATTCCGGCAGCGTGCGTAGCGCCAATTCGTAAGCTTGACGATCCTGCCGGGTTTGTCCGCCGATTTGCGTTGTGGCTTCCTGCAAGCGCCGCAGTTCGATACTCGCTTGGACGACAAAGAACAGACTGAGCGCGGCGAGTGTTCCAGCGCAAGCATTCAGGCCGAAGGCGATGTGTTTAAGCCGAAAGTAATCGCGCGCGGCGGGCGGGGCAAACTGCTCGGCGGGTGGGCGCCAAGCCAGCAGATGGCAGAACAGGCGCTCGCAGTGCCGGTCGGCTAGCAGCGTGTCGAGAGATTGACGAAATTCCGTGCGCTTGGCGGTTTCCGTTGGATCGATGAAGGAGAAACGCAGTTCGGCACTGTCATGGCAGTGTGCGCGCCAGACGGCATGGTCTGCGGGATGTGCGAGGATCTGGACGTCGAGCGGCTTGCCGCGTTCGATCTGGCGCTGGCCGAGTAGATACGGATGCATCCTGGCGGCTTCGTAGGCGGTGGCGGCGGCGCTGTCGGCCGCCAGCGGCGTAGCGAGTGCCGTCAGGCGGGAGAAGCGCAACTTGCCGCCGGTCAGGAAGCTCAGTCGCAGCCCGGCACGCGTCGGCGTGACGACGAGCATGGGTTGCTGCGCCCCTTGTGCCGGCAAGTTCTCGATGACTTGTGGCAGGGAGTAGACGCCTGCCAGCGCGGCTTTCGCAGTGCGTAGCGCCGCTAACCAGGGTGAGAGATCGGCCGGTCGGGTCAGCGCGAGCAGCAGCAACTGTTCGTCGCGCCGTCCCGTCGTCCCGCGTCCGCGAGTGGCTGCCGTGACGAAGGATGTGTCGGGAAAACGTTGGCTTAGCCTGCGTTTGACGAGTGTGGCGCGGTCCCGGCCGATGCCGTAGGGAATCTTCTCGGCCTGGAAGCCTTCGGCAGCCAGGTCGGCCAGAATGAGAAAGCTGTCGCTACGTCGTTGCGCCAGATAGTCGGCAAAGGCGGCAAGGCCCTCGGCGTCGGCGGAAAACTCGCCTTCGCCTTGCACCGTAGCGCGGCCGACCCGGTAGGCGGCTAGGCGTCGGTCGGTCAGGAGGAGGACGTAGCGTCGGCGCATCGTGGGTTCAGAGCTTGAGGCGGGCGATGCTGTCGTAGATCGGACCGAGTACCGCGAGCATCGTCCAGCCGAGCACGAGGCCGACGATCAGGGTCATGAGCGGTTCGCTCAGCGTCAGCACGCGGGCGATGGATTCGCGTACATCGCGGTCGTAGAAATAGCTTACGTTGAGCAGTGCCGTATCGAGTGCGCCGCTGCCCTCGCCGACGCGCAGCATGCGGATTACCAGCGGCGGGAACAGGCCGGTATTCTGGAAGGCGGCGGTAATGTTCTGACCTTCGCCGATCATGGCGGCGACCCGTTGCAGTCCTTCGCGGAACACGCGATTGCCGACGATGCCCTGGGTGGCGCACAGCGCCTCCGGGATGGCGATGCCGGCGGCGTACATCATGGCGAACACGCTGGTGAAGCGGGCGAGGACGATCTTGCCGAGAATGGCGCCGATCCAGGGTAGTTTCAGTTTCAGTGCGTCGAGGCGACGGCGTGCGCGCTCGCTCGTCCTGACCGCAAGCAGGCCGATGCCGCAGGCGAGCAAGGGCAAGCCGAGGGCGATGGGCCAAGCGTGGGTGAAAAAACTGGAAATGGCGATTAGCGCTTGTGTGTGTGCCGGCAAGGCCTGCCCCATGTTGCCGATGAAGCCGGCCATGCGCGGCACCAGATAGAGCAGGGCGAACAGCACAACGCCGAGCACCACCGTGCCCATGAAAGCCGGATAGAGGGCAAGCTTCCTGCTTTGCGCCGCCAGTTCGTCCTGCCACTTGAGCGAGGCGGTCAGATTGCCCAATACGGTGGCGAGTTTTCCGCTGTCCTCGCCTGCCCGGACGAGACTGACGAAGATGTCGTCGAACACCTGCGGATGCTCGGCCAGTGCTTGGGACAACAGTTTGCCGGCTCCCACGCTTTCGATCAGCCCCGCCAGCACTTCGCGAAAGCGTGGGTTTTCCAGGCTGTCGCGCAAGTCGATCAGGCTTTCGATGATCGGCACGCCGGCGCGGCTGAGTTGATCGAGATGAAAGCAGAAGTCGATCAAGTCGCGGCGGGTAATCCGGGTGCCGTAACGCCATCCCGGCGCACGCGGCGACCCATCGATGAAATCCAGCCCCATCCGTTTCAGGCGCGCTTCGAGGTCGAGCGCATTGTTGGCGTCCATGCGCCCGTGGATCGTGCGACCCCTGGGATCGATGGCCTTGTAGGCGTATTGCATGATCTACATGTGCTCCGTCAGGTCGACCACGCGCGCGAGTTCCGCGAGCGAGGTGACACCTTCGCGGACGCGGCGCAAGCCATCGTCGGCCAGGCCGTGCAGGCCCTTGTCGTTGGCGGCATGGCGCAGTTCGCGGCTGGTGGCGTGACGCGCCACCATTTCGTTCAGGTCTTCGTCCATCCTGAGGATTTCCATGATGGCGACGCGGCCGCGGTAGCCTTGTCGGCCGCACTGCGCGCAGCCGACCGGCTGGTGGAGCAGGGGCGGCGGACGATCTGGCGCAGCGCCGATGACACGGAGTTCCTGCGTGGTGGCGGGAGCAGCTTGGCGACAGTGCGGACAGAGTTTGCGCACCAGCCGCTGGGCGACGATGCCGACGATGTTGCCGGCCAGGATGTCTGCCGGCACGCCGATGTCGCGTAGGCGCGGCAGTGCGCCCAATGCCGAGTTGGTGTGCAGCGTGGCGTACACCTGATGTCCCGTCATGGCGGCGCGAAAGGCCATGGCGGCGGTGTCGGCGTCGCGGATCTCGCCGACGAGAATTACGTCGGGGTCCTGGCGCATCATCGAGCGGATGCCGTTGGCGAAGTCGAGCTTCGCCGCTTCCGCCACGGCGGTCTGTCGGATCATGGCCAGCGGATACTCGACCGGATCTTCCAGGGTCATGATGTTGATGCCCTCGGCATTGATATGACTCAGCATCGAATAGAGGGTGGTGGTCTTGCCGCTGCCGGTGGGGCCGGTGACGAGGATGATGCCCTCGGGGCGCGCCATCATGCGTTTCAGCAGATCCTGCTGCGCCGGTTCCAGGCCGAGCCGGTCGAGCGGTAGGATGCCCTTTTGCCGGTCGAGGATGCGCAGCACGAGGTTTTCGCCGTGGATGGTCGGTTGTGCCGCGCATCGGAAGTCGATGGCGTGGCCGCCGATGTGCAAGGAGAGGCGGCCGTCCTGAGGGGCGCGCGTTTCGGCGATGTTCATGCCGCTCATGACCTTGAGCCGCACCGCCATTGCCGCCCAGTAGGATTTGTGCAGGGCTCGGATCTGTCGCAGGATGCCGTCGATCCGGTAGCGGATGCGCAGGAAGCCGGCCTCCGGTTCGAAATGGATGTCCGAGGCTTCGCGTTTGACGGCGTCGGTCAGCAACGCGTCGATCAGGCGCACGACCGGCTGGCTGTATTCGTCGTTGCCAGCTGCTAGGCCGCGTTTGTCGATTTCGCCGGTTTCGATTTCGTGGAGGATGCCGTCGATCGACAGTTCGTGGCCGTAATGCCGGTCGATCCCGCGCGCGATTTCCGATTCGCCGGCCAGTATGGTGTCGACCTGCAGGTCGGGAAAGGTGTGTGCGCGCAGGCGGTCGATGGCGACGATATCGTGAGGGTCGGCGATGGCAACGACGAGATGGCGACGTTCGGGCGCATAGTCGAGCGGCAACAGCCGATGGTGTTTGGCCAGATCGTGGGGCACGAGGCGCAAGGCCTCGGGATTGACCGTGGCGAGACTCAGGTCGATGGATTTCTGGCCGAGCGTCGCACCGAGCGTGTCGCGCAGGGTGGCTTCGGAAACGAAGCCCAGATCGACGAGCAGCTTGCCCAGCGGCCGGTGGAAGCGCGTTTGTTCCAACAGTGCGATGTTGAGCTGGTCGACACTGATGATGCCGTGGGCGAGCAGCGACTGGCCGATGAGCGGGCGCTTGCGGGTGTCGGTATTCATCGTTCGGGCGGACGGTACCGTGGGCAGGTCAGGGCGGCAGGAGTTGGCGTCGCGCCATCGCCTGGTCCTTGTCGAAGCTGGCTGGCAGTAAGCTGGCTGCGTCGAGCGCCAAGCCGTAATAATGTGCGGCTTGGCGGTGCTGGCGTAAGTGGTCGAGGCTGACGGCGAGATTGAAGAGATAGTCGGGATTGGCTGGGGCGGCGACATGCGCCAGGAAATAGGCTTGTTGCGCTTCCGCCCAACGTGCGTCGGCGGCATGTAGGTTGCCCAGAGCGAAATGCGGGTGGGGCGCGTCGGGTTGTTCGGCAATCAGGGTTTTGAGGCGGCTTTCGTCTTGCTCCGGGGCGAGCATGAGCAGCCCGGAATAGGCGATTGCGTCCTTGGGGTTGGCGGCAAGGGCGCGTCGAAAATAATCGGCGGCATGCCCAGATTCGCCGCGCGACAGGGCGATGGCGGCGAGCCCGTGCAGCGCATCGGCGCTCCTCGGGTCGGTACGCAGGTATGCATCCCAAGCGACCTCGGCGCGGTCGTATGCACCGTTGTTGAATGCCTGGAAGGCTTGCTCCAGCAGGGGGTGGGTTTGTCGCGTCGCGGTAGTACGCCGGAATAGGGGCGCGGTGGAGGGAGGCGGCTCAATCGATGCCGCTGTCGGCGCGAATGGTTTTGGCACGACCAAAGTTGGCGTAACCGAGGGGAATCCCTTTTCCGGGACTGGCGGGACGGCGCTTGTCGGGGATGGCGCGGCAGGCGCGTGCGTGACCGTGCGACCGGACGGCGTGTCGATGCTATCGGTGGCGACAAGAAGATTGTCCGCGACGAGTGCTTGCCACCAGAAATATACGGCGACTCCGCAGCCGGCGATCAGGATGCTTATATAAGCCAGGAAGAGCTGGGTATCAAAGCTTTCCTGCTGCGACGGCAGTGCGCTAGCTGCTTTGTCCAGATGGAGGGGTGAGGCCGGTTCCCGATCCGGGCTGACCAGTGGTTCGAGTTCGAGTTGGGGTGCGGCGGATGGCGTCATCGGCTGGCGCTCCCGAAGCCGAGCGACCATGAGCGCGGCGCAGTGCGGCTTGCGTCGAAATCGTTGCGGTAGGAAAGGTGGCTGCCCGCTTCCCCGTAATCGCTCGTGTGGCTGCCATCCTTGATCACGGTCGGGCGCAGGAAGATCACCAGTTCTGTCTTCTTGCGCGTGTCGTCGCGGTTCTGGAACAGATTGCCGAGGATGGGGATGCGGGCGATGCCGGGTACGGCATGGTCGGTGTTTTGCGCGCTGTCTTCCATCAGTCCGCCCATCACGGCGATATTGCCGTTCTGGACCCGGATTACCGACTCCATTTCGCGTGTGCGGATCACCGGGATCTCGTTCTTGACGCCGAGGCGCTGCAAATCGGGGTTGGGGTCGGTGACGCTGGCGTACTGGCGCGAGATGCTCGGACGCACGTTGAGCAGCACCGTGTCGTGTGCGCCGATTTGCGGGGTGACGTTGACCACCAGGCCGACGGGAACGGAATAAAGGTGGGTGGTGTAGGTCGTCGTTGTCGTCGAGGTATTCGCCGTGGTGTCGGCCTTGACGGTGAAATAGACCAGGTTGTCCACTACCTTGAGAACGGCGGTTTGGTTGTTGAGTACCGACAGCTTCGGGCTGGACAGCACCTTGACCGAGCCGAAGGCATCGAGCAGCCTGACGGTCGCCGCGATATTGCCGAGGGCCGAGTCGGGACGGGCGTAGCCGATTTCCATCAGACTGGATGCCGGTGCGGCGATGCCGCCGATGGCCTGTTGCGCGAATTTGAGGCCCAGACCGTTCAAGCCGAGGCGGCTCCATTCGACGCCTTGCTGATAGTTGTCCGAGAGAGTGACTTCCGCGATGGTCGCTTCGATCATGACTTGGCGTTGTGCCGAGGCCATTACCTGGTCGAGGAATTCCTGGATTTTTTCGTGCTGGCGGCCACTGGCCCGCACGCTGACGATGCCGGTCTCGGCATTGACGATGACGGCGGCGGCTTCGCGAAACGTGCTGTGCCGGGTGACCACCTTGCCGCTTTGTTGCAGTTCGACGGGGATGGGACTGGCCGCAATAGGGTCGGGCGTGCTGCCGCCGTGTTTGCCGCCCTTGACGAGGGGCAAGCTACTCGTGCCGGTGCTGGAACGCTCGTCGATGCGCTCTTCGACCGTTTCGCTGGAGCCTTGCGGCAGCACCTTGTCGGTTTCGCGCAGGAGATCCTTGATGTTCTTTTCAAGCGTTTCCCAAAAGCGGTTTTGCGCCTTGTTTTCGATGCGAGTCAGCGAGTTATTGCTGCTGCTGCCGACACCGCCGCCAGCGCCGGTCACGCCAGTTCCGCTACCCGTCGAGGCGATCTGCGTGACGACGGTGACGCTGCCGCTGGTGTCGCGCGTCATGTTGACGTAGTCCACCCGATAGGTGCGCAGAAACGGCGTGTCGGGCATGACCGCGAGGTTTGGGCCGTCGAGTTCCCAGCGCAGGTCGGCTTGCTTGGCGATACGGCTCAGGAGCTGCGGCAAGGTCTGGTCGATGGCGTTCAGCGTAACGCTGCCGGCAATGCCGGGATGAATGTCGACATTCAATTTCGCGTCGCGGGCGAGGGCGAACAGCAGCTCTTGAACCTTGACGTTGTTGACGACGACAGAATAGGTCTCGGCCGGCGGTGTCGCCTGCGGTTGCCGCAGGGCGAGTGCCTGTTGCACCGGCGCCGGTATTTTCGCCGTCGCGCCAGCGCCGAGTTTCTCGGCAGTCGGCGGTGTTCCCCCGTCGGGTCGCGGAGAAGTGCCGACACAGGCCGCGCACGACAGGGCCAGCAGCGGGGCGATCACGCATGCTCTCATGGTGGTGGCGGCAATACAATTCGAGCTGTCGAACGCAACAGATGCATGGACGATCTCCGATAACGTATGCAATCGGGGCTAGCCTACATAAATATTTATGTTTGCGTAACTGTAAGAAATAACAGGTTGTTTGACTTTTTTGCGGTCCCCGCAAATTCCTGTGGAATGATGCTGCCGGCTTGACGCAAGCCGGGATGTCGAATCGACCGGTCGGCGGCTAGGTATAATAGAAGCATCTATTTCAAGCCATCGCCCCGTGTCAGACGATCCACTGGTCCAGATTCGCGACCTCAACTTCTCCTACGATAGCCGCTCCATCCTGTCTGGAATCAACATCACGATTCCGCGCGGGAAGGTTGTCGCCATCATGGGGCCGAGCGGTTGCGGCAAGACGACCACGCTGCGGCTGATTGGCGGGCAGTTGCGTCCGACGGCGGGCGAGGTGCGCGTGGACGGCGAGGTGGTGCATGAGCTCGACAGCGATGGCCTCTACCAGATGCGTCGGCGCATGGGCATGTTGTTCCAGTTCGGCGCGTTGTTCACCGATATGTCGGTATATGACAACGTGGCCTTCCTGATGCGTGAGCACACCGATCTGCCCGAAGAGTTGATCCACGACCTGGTGTTGATGAAGTTGCACGCAGTGGGGCTGCGCGGGGCGCGCAATCTGATGCCTTCCGAGCTGTCGGGCGGCATGGCGCGTCGCGTCGCGTTGGCGCGGGCGGTAGCGCTTGACCCGATGCTGATCATGTACGACGAACCGTTCGCCGGTCTCGACCCGATTTCGTTGTCCATCGTCGGCGCGTTGATCCGTACGCTCAACGATGCGCTAGGCGCGAGTTCGATTGTGGTGACTCACGATGTTCATGAGTCGCTGAAGATCGTCGATTATGTTTATTTCGTCTCCGGCGGCAAGATCGTTGCCGAGGGTACGGCCGAGGAGATGCAGAACTCCAAGGCGCCCTATGTCCATCAATTTGTTTGGGGCGAGGCAGACGGTCCCGTCCCCTTCCAGTATCCTGCCCGACCCTATGGCGAGGAAATGATGGAACAGCCGGATAAGCCTAAACCTTGGTGGGCATGATGCCGATTCGACTCCTGCGTCGTCTGGGACATGCCGTGATCGAACGTCTGTGGCGGCTGGGGTTCGCCAGCCGCTTCCTGCTGATGATCGTGTTGTACTCCGGTACAGCGCTGCGGCGTTTTCAATTGACGATCCGTGAAATCTATTTCACTGGCGTACTGTCGCTCATCATCATCCTGGTGTCGGGCCTGTTTGTCGGCATGGTATTGGGCCTGCAAGGCTACGATACCCTGCAGCGCTATGGCTCGTCTGAGGCGCTCGGGGTTCTGGTGGCGCTGTCTCTGGTGCGCGAACTCGGCCCGGTCGTGGCCGGCTTGCTGTTTGCCAGCCGGGCCGGATCGGCGATTACTGCGGAGATTGGCCTGATGAAGGCGACAGAGCAGTTGTCGGCAATGGAAATGATGGCGGTGAACCCAATAGCCCGTGTCGTCGCACCGCGTTTCTGGGCCGGCGTAATCTCCATGCCCCTCCTGGCGGCGCTGTTTTCCGCAATGGGCGTGCTGGGTGGCTATCTCGTCGGGGTGCAGTTGATCGGTGTGGATGAGGGTTCGTTCTGGTCGCAGATGCAGGCCGCAGTGGATTTTCGCCAGGACATCATCAACGGTGTCATTAAAAGCGGCGTTTTCGGCATCCTCGTGGCGTGGATCGCCGTGTTCGAGGGTTATGATGCCGACCCCACCGCCGAGGGCGTGTCGCGCGCGACAACCCGTACTGTCGTGACTTCTTCGTTGGCGATCCTGGCTGCCGACTTTATCTTGACCGCATTCATGTTCAGGGGGCTTTGATGAACCGTGCCGTTGTCGATCTCTGGGTGGGTATTTTTGTCGCGCTGGGTTTTGCCGCGCTATTGTTCCTGGCGCTCAAGGTTGGCAACCTGAGCACGGCAGAGGTCGGAGAAACTTATTTGCTGCAGGCACGTTTTGATAATATCGGCGGGTTGAAGGTGCGTGCGCCGGTGAAAAGTGCCGGTGTCGTGGTCGGGCGTGTAGGCGAGATCCACTTCGATGCGGAAAGCTATTTGGCGTTGGTTACGATGCGGATTGACAAGCGTTACCAGTTTCCGCGTGACACGTTTGCCACTATCAATACAGCCGGTTTGCTCGGCGAGCAGTATGTCGGGTTTGAGATCGGTGGCGATAATGAGATGCTGAAGGCTGGCGATACACTTAAAAAGACGCAGTCGGCGGTAGTGCTGGAGAAGTTGATCAGTCAGTTCATGTTTGGCAAGGCAGCCGGGGACGAAGGCAAGTAATGACGAGAAAGGCGCATGACATGAAACGGAACACAATTGGAGCCCGCTTGGGATCTACGTTGCTTGCTTTGACGCTGGCCGGCATGCTTGGCGGCTGTGCCATCTCGGGTAACCCCAAGGACCCCATTGAGGGTTACAACCGTGCGATGTTCGCCTTCAACGAAGGGGTCGATACGATACTGTTCAAGCCCTTGGCTCAGGGTTACGACATAGTGCTGCCTGCTCCTGTGCGTACCGGCATCACCAACTTTTTCGGCAATATTGCCGACCTGTTCATTGGCGTAAATAACCTCCTGCAAGGTAAGCCGGACCAGGCGGTAAGCGATCTTGGCCGTGTCTTGGTCAATAGCACAGTCGGTCTGCTTGGCCTGGTCGATGTGGCTTCAGACGCTGGGCTGGAGAAGCACGAGGAAGATTTCGGTCAGACTTTTGGCCGTTGGGGGGTGGGCGATGGCGCCTATGTTGTACTGCCGATTTTCGGCCCGCGCACCTTACGCGATACATTTGGCTTGGTTCTCGACGTGGCAGCCGATCCGGTGGCCAATCTCGACCATGTGCCGACGCGCAATGCTTCGCAGGCTTTGCGCTTCACCGACGTGCGTGCCGATCTGCTACCGGCCGACAAGGTGATCGAAGAGGCGGCACTGGATAAGTATTCCTATGTGCGTGACGGTTATTTGCAGCGCCGCCGCAACCTGATTCACGACGGTAATGCGCCGCGCGAAGCGCTGGACTGAAGCTTTCCCTCGTTAGTTTGTCGAAGAAAGAGACATCATGAAGCACTGGTTTGGTCTGCTAGCTGGAGTTTTCCTGACTGTAAGCGTGGGTGCCGCCGACATCGCGCCGGATGTGCTGGTCAAGGATGTGACCTCCGAGGTATTGGATATCGTCCGCAAGGACAAGGATATTCAGGCAGGAAATACGAAGAAGACCCTGGATCTGGTGGAAACCAAGGTATTGCCGCATTTCAATTTTCAGCGTATGACCCAATTGGCGTTGGGGCGCGAGTGGCGCCAAGCTTCTCCCGAACAGGCAAAATCGCTCGTCGATGAGTTTCGGACCTTGCTGGTACGTACTTATTCGAAGGCCCTGACAGAGTTTCGCGACCAGGATGTGGTCTTCAAGCCATTCAAGATGGCGGCGACCGATAGCGATGTGAAGGTGCGCACCGAGATCAAGCAGTCCGGCGGCAAGCCTGTGCAGCTTGATTACTACCTCGACAAGCAGCCGTCCGGCTGGCAGGTTTACGATCTGGAGGTCGGCGGCATTAGTCTGGTGACGAATTACCGGAGTTCTTTCGCGCAGGAAATACGTGCCGATGGTATCGACGGCCTGATTCGCAACCTGCGTGCGAAGAACAAGACGGCAGACCCAGGCGCCGCTGCGAAGGCCAAATGACCGACCCGATTCGTCGCGATGGGGATCGCTTGGTTGTTTCCGGTGTCATGACGGTAGAGACTGCAAGTGCCTTGCTGGCCGAAGGGGTGGCCTCGCTCGCATCTGACGAGACGCTGTTCGATCTGGCTGCGGTGGCGGAGGTGGATTCATCCGGACTTGCCGTTGTGTTCGGCTGGTTGCGTGCTGCGCGTGCGCAGGGCAAGAGTTTGCGTATTGTCAATGCGCCACGCAATCTCCTCAGTCTTGCCGAAGTTTATGGCGTTGCCGATACGCTGCCACTGTCCTGAATGGACGCCCTGAGCGTCCCATGACTCCGGCGCTGCGCATCTGTTCCGTTACCAAACGATTTGGCACGACACAGGCCCTCGCAGGGATCGATCTGGATGTCGCACAGGGTGAATTTTTCGGTTTGCTCGGTCCCAACGGTGCCGGAAAAACCACTCTGATTTCTGCGCTGGCTGGTCTTGTACGTCCCGACGGCGGCACATTAGAGGTCATGGGCCACGACGTTCAGCGCGATTCTCTAGCCGCCCGACATTCCCTCGGCGTAGTGCCGCAGGAACTGGTGTTCGACCCCTTCTTCACCGTGCGCGAAACCCTGCGTTTTCAGTCGGGCTACTTCGGCTTGCGGCGCAACAATGCCTGGATCGACGAGATCATCGATGCCCTTGATCTGCGCGACAAGGCGGATGCGAACATGCGTACGCTCTCAGGCGGTATGAAGCGACGCGTACTGGTAGCCCAGGCGCTGGTGCATCGACCGCCCGTCATCGTGCTTGACGAGCCGACCGCCGGAGTGGATGTGGAACTGCGCCAGACGCTGTGGCACTTTGTGCGCCGCCTAAATGCCGACGGCCATACCATCGTGCTGACCACCCACTATCTCGAAGAGGCCGAAAGCCTGTGCGGACGTGTGGCCATGCTTAAGGCAGGGCGCGTTGTGGCGCTCGACACCACCGCCAACCTGTTGCGCCGTTTTTCCTTGCACCGCCTGCGCTTGCGTCTGGCCGCAGGCGCAGCCCTGCCGCCCGCCCTGCGCGCTCAGGCACACGAGGAGAGCGGATTCTGGGTGCTGTCCTACGTCGACCATGGCGAACTCGAATGTCTGTTGGCCGCGCTGCGCGAGGGCGGTTGCGCCATCGACGAGCTGGAGGTGGGCCAGGCCGATCTGGAGGATGCCTTCCTCACCTTGATGCGGCAGGAACTGCCATGACGGGTTTCCGCACCCTGCTTTACAAGGAAGTGCTGCGCTTCTGGAAGGTGAGCTTCCAGACCATCGCCGCGCCCGTCCTGACGGCCCTGCTCTATCTGCTGATCTTCTCCCATGTGTTGGAAGCGCACGTGCGGGTATACGACAACGTGAGCTACATCGCCTTTCTCGTGCCAGGTCTGATCATCATGTCCGTGTTGCAGAATGCCTTCGCCAACGCGTCGTCGTCGCTGATCCAGTCGAAAGTCACCGGCAGCATCGTCTTTATCCTCTTGCCGCCGATTTCGTATGGGGAATTCTGGCTGGCCTATGTGCTGGCCGCTGTCTTCCGTGGCATGGCGGTCGGTGCTGCTTTGTTGCTGGCGACGTTAGCCTGGGATATCCCCCTGTGGGCCGGGCCAGAGTGGGTTCTCGTCTTCGCCCTTTTGGGTGGCGCGGTATTTGGCACGCTAGGTGTTATCGCCGGTATCTGGGCCGATAAGTACGACCAGTTGGCGGCCTTCCAGAATTTCCTCATCCTGCCGCTGACTTTTCTCTCCGGCGTGTTCTATTCGATTCATTCCCTGCCGCCTTTTTGGCGGATGCTCTCCCACTGGAACCCGGTGTTCTATATGATCGACGGCTTCCGCTATGGCTTTTTCGGCGTTTCCGACGTTTCGCCCTGGCTTAGCCTTGCGGTCGCAGGTGCAACATTTGTTGTACTCGCCGTCCTGACGCTGGTCATGCTGCGAAGCGGCTACAAATTAAGGAGTTGAAAGATGCTCGATCCCTTGCAAATCGATGCCTGGATACGCGACGGCATGGCATGCAGCCATCTTGCCGTCAGCGGCGATGGCCGCCATTTTGAAGCGACCATCGTCAGCTCGGCGTTTGCCGGCCTGAGCCGGGTGCAGCGCCAGCAGCGCGTCAATGCCGTGCTCTCCCCGCATTTCGCCACCGGGGTGTTGCACGCCCTGTCGATGCAGTGCCTGACGCCGGAAGAGGCGAGCGAAAGAGGTTTCCGTGGATAAACTCTTGATCGAAGGCGGGGTACTGCTTGCCGGCGAGATCGCCATTTCCGGCGCCAAGAACGCTGCTCTGCCACTGCTCTGTGCGGCGTTGCTGACGCGCGACCCCCTGACGCTGACCAATGTGCCTGCGCTTAACGACATCGCGACCATGCTCAAGCTGCTGGCGCAGATGGGCGTGAAGGTCGAACGTACGCCCGCAAAAGTCGGCTTTGGCGATACGGTGACGCTGGATGCTTCCGGTCTGGATAATCCCGTGGCGCCCTACGAATTGGTGAAGACCATGCGCGCTTCCGTGCTGGTGCTGGGGCCTTTGGTGGCGCGTCAGGGCGAGGCGCGCGTCTCCTTGCCCGGCGGCTGCGCCATCGGCGCGCGGCCTGTGGACCAGCACATCAAGGGACTGACGGCGATGGGCGCCGAGATTGCCGTTGAGCAGGGGTATGTGCACGCTCGCTCGCCGCAGTTGAAGGGCGCACGCTTGTTCACCGACATGGTGACCGTGACCGGTACCGAAAATCTGATGATGGCCGCTTGCCTTGCCGACGGCGAAACGGTGATCGAAAACGCTGCGCGCGAGCCGGAAGTGGTCGACCTCGCTAATTGCCTGATCGCCATGGGGGCACGCATTTCCGGTGCCGGCACTGATGTCATCCGCATCCAAGGGGTGCAACGCCTTGCGGGCGCTACCCATCGCATCATGCCTGACCGCATCGAGACGGGGACCTACCTCTGCGCAGCGGCGGCCACCGGCGGCGCGGTACGTTTGACGCATACTTCTGCCAGTTATCTCGACGCCGTGATCGACAAGTTGATGGACGCGGGCTGCGACATCGAGCTGGAACGCGATGCCATCTGCCTCAAGGCGCCCGCTCGCCTCAATGCGATCAGTATCCGTACCGCTCCCTACCCCGCCTTCCCCACCGACATGCAAGCGCAGTTCATGGCGATCAACACCGTGGCCGAGGGTACGGCGGTGATCCGCGAAACCATCTTCGAGAACCGGTTCATGCACGCCGTCGAACTGATTCGCCTCGGCGCCGACATCAAGATCGACGGCAACACGGCCTTCGTCAAGGGCGTGTCGCAGCTCAACGGTGCGACGGTGATGGCGACCGATCTGCGCGCCTCTGCCAGTCTTGTCATCGCCGGTCTCGCCGCGCGGGGCGAAACCTTGGTGGACCGCATCTATCATCTGGATCGCGGCTACGAACAGATGGAGGCCAAGCTCGCCGCGCTCGGTGCGCGAGTGCGACGGGTAAAATGAGACGATGAACAATATGATCACCATTGCCCTGTCCAAGGGCCGCATCTTCGAGGAGACCCTGCCGCTCCTCGCCGCCGCAGGCATCGTGCCGAACGAAGACCCCGAAAAGTCGCGCAAGCTCATCATTGCTACGAGTCGTGCCGATGTGCGCGTCGTCATCGTGCGCGCCTCCGACGTGCCGACCTACGTCCAATACGGTGCCGCCGACCTCGGCATCGCCGGCAAGGACGTGTTGATCGAGCATGGTGGTGCCGGACTCTACCAGCCGCTCGACCTCAAGATCGCCAAGTGCCGCATGTGCGTTGCTACGCCCGCCGGCTTCGACTACGCCGCCGCCGTGCGGCGCGGTGCGCGTCTGCGCGTCGCCACAAAATACATTGAAACTGCTCGCGAACACTTTGCCACCAAGGGCGTGCATGTGGACCTCATCAAGCTCTATGGCTCAATGGAGTTGGCGCCGCTCGCTGGCCTTGCCGACGCCATTGTCGACCTGGTGTCATCGGGCGGGACGCTCAAAGCGAACAATCTCGTCGAGGTCGAGGAAATCATGCAGATATCCTCGCGTCTCGTCGTCAACCAAGCCAGCCTGAAGATGAAGCGAGGACTGTTGCAACCTGTTCTCGACGCCATTGAGGGAGCCATTCAATGACCCAGACGATTCGGCGCCTCTCTTCGCGCGACCCCGAATTCCTCTCCACGCTAGCTGCACTGCTGGCCTTCGATAATTCGACCGACGCAGCTATCGAGAGCACCGTCGCCGAAATTCTCGCCAATGTCCGCTATTTGGGTGATACGGCTGTGCTCGACTACACTCGCCGCTTCGATCATCTCGACGTCGAGACCATGGCCGAACTGGAGTTGGCCCCCGCTGTGCTCAAGGCTGCCTTCGACGGTCTGCCGGCCTCACAACGCCAGGCACTTGAACAGGCCGCAGCCCGCGTCAAGATTTACCACGAGCGGCAGAAGCTCGCATCCTGGGAGTACACCGAGGCCGACGGCACACGCCTTGGACAGAAAGTTACGCCTCTTGATCGTGTCGGCCTCTATGTGCCCGGTGGCAAGGCGGCGTATCCGAGTTCGGTATTGATGAACGCCGTGCCGGCCAAGGTCGCGGGCGTCAAGGAACTCATCATGGTGGTGCCGACCCCTCGCGGCGAGAAGAACGCCCTGGTGCTGGCCGCTGCGCATCTTGCCGGCGTTGATCGCGTGTTCTGCATCGGTGGGGCTCAAGCCGTGGCCGCGCTTGCCTATGGCACGCAGACCATCCCGCAGGTAGACAAGATCGTCGGCCCCGGCAATGCTTACGTCGCCAGTGCCAAGCGACGCGTTTTCGGCACAGTCGGCATTGACATGGTCGCCGGACCCTCCGAGGTTCTGGTGATCTCAGACGGTTCCGGCGATCCCGATTGGACCGCTATCGACCTCTTTGCCCAAGCCGAGCACGATGAACTCGCCCAGTCCATCTTGCTTTGCCCCGACGCAGACTACCTTGACCGCGTTGCGGCAAGCATCGAGAAACTGCTACCGACGATGCCGCGCATGGATACCATCGCCGCTTCGCTTGCCGGGCGTGGCGCGCTGATCCATGTCAGCGATCTCGATGAAGCTTGCGCCATCGCTAACCGCATCGCTCCCGAACACCTTGAGCTCTCCGTCGAAAACCCGCGTGCGCTGGTCGACAAGATCCGTCACGCCGGCGCGATTTTCATGGGTCACTACACTTCGGAATCGCTCGGCGACTACTGCGCCGGGCCGAATCATGTGCTGCCTACAGCGCGTAGTGCACGTTTCTCCTCGCCGCTCGGTGTTTACGACTTCCAGAAACGATCAAGTTTGATCGAGGTGTCGGAGGCCGGCGCTCAGACGTTAGGCCCGATTGCCGCTACCCTCGCCTATGGCGAGGGTCTGAGTGCGCATGCCCGCGCGGCGGAGTTGAGGCTCAAGTAGAGTCATTGGCAGTACATGCGCTGGCGATTTACCGTCCTGCCAGCGCCGACTTTGTGCTCAGAGCTCGACGAGCAGTATTGTTATATGTTATTGTTTGTAACGTATTGTTTTTATTGTATATGTGCGTTCAATGAATTATCGGTTAAAGTGGCAGTAATCAACACTTATCCGACGCAAACGTAATGAGAATGCGGGGAAGTTGAAAATATTTTGAAGAAAGTATTGACGTGTAGGAAATGATGCGTACAATGCGCCCCTCTCGCTGCTGACGCGGCAACAGATCTTTAACAAAAAAACAACCGATAGGTGTAGGTGCTTGCTGAGTTGAGGCGAGTAGTACGCGGCGGTGCTGAAATCGAAGGCACTGCGGTGGAGCTGGCGGAGTACTTGGGTAACTAGG